>Ga0206131_10000200_pt1 | contig 85295 bp, 78 predicted proteins | sample Helgoland_Spring_FD_148636 | JGI IMG/M metagenome (GOLD analysis project Ga0206131, IMG submission 148636) | Pelagic subsurface seawater microbial communities from Kabeltonne, Helgoland, North Sea - Helgoland_Spring_Bloom_20160517_1 | ecosystem: Environmental > Aquatic > Marine > Epipelagic ... | reverse complement strand
TTTTAATTATAGTTTCTTTTTTAATCAAATCTTCTTTAAATAATATAAAGCCTTCTATATTAGTGTTATGATAACTAGCCAGTACAGCTACTCCTTCTATAGCTTTATTCTTATTCATTTTATAATAATTATAAATAATCTTTATATATTTCTTATAATTATTTAATCTACAGTTTCCATACTATTATCACCATCGTCTTCTTCTTCTTCTAAATCGGGTAATTCTTCATCATTAAGATCAGTATCTTCCTCTTCTTCGTCATCTACATTTAAACCTAATGCTAACAATCTATTAATTCTTTGTGTAAAAGCATGAGGTTGATCTAAAGTAAATCCTGAATCTAAAATAGCAGTTTCATATAATAGCCATACCATATCTTTAATTGAATTTTCATCTTCTTCAAATCTTTTTTTAAGAGCGGATACTATTTTATTTTTAGGATTAATTTCCATAGTTTTTTTAGACATCATGAAGTTCATTCCATTATCTTGGTGTAATGCTTGGGCTTTCATAATTCTTTCCATATTTGCTGTCCAACCTTGTTGGCCACTTACAAGACAACAAGGACTATCTGTAACTCTATTAGATACTGTTACTTTTTCTACTTTATCACCTAAAGTTTCTTTGATTTGCTTACATAATGATTCATAAGATTTTTTATCTTCTTCTAATTCTTTTTTTTCTTCTTCAGAATCCCCTAAATCTAAGTCAGATTTAGTAACACATAATAATTTTTTTTCTCTATACTCTTGTAATTGCTGTGTCATATATTCATCAAGTGGATCTACAAAATATAATACTTCCCATCCCTTTTTATGGAGTTTTTCTACAAAAGGTGAATTTTTTACAATTTCTCTACTTTCTCCCGTAATGTAATAAATTCCCGGTTGATCTTCAGACATATCATCGACGTATTGATCAAGGCTTCTAAGTTTATCTTCTGATTTAGATGTATTAAACATCAGTAATTTAGTAAATTTTTCTCTGTATTTAGCATCTTCATACACTCCTAATTTAATCTTTTTAGAAAAATTAGTGTAAAATTTTAAATATTTTTCTTCATCTTCCTTGAGATCTTCTAGCATTTCTAAAGTCTTTTTAATTAAAGTTTTTCTAATAACCTTAAGCATTCTATTTTGTTGAAGAATTTCTCTTGAAACATTAAGTGGTAAATCTTCTGAATCTACTACACCTGATACAAAATCCAGATAATCTGGCATTAAATCTTCACAATCATCTGTGATAAATACTTTTCGGACATATAATTTAACTTTAGATTTTTTACTTTTTTGTTGAAACATATCAAATGGGGCTCTTCCTGGTAAAAATACTAAACCTTTGAGTGAAATATTTCCTTCCGCTGAAAAATGTTTTCTAGCAGCAGGTGCTTCCCAATCATTACTTATCGATTTATAAAAGGTGTTATATTCTTCGTCAGTAACATCTTCGGGCTTTCTTGTCCAGACTGGTTTTTGCGTATTTAATGTTTCCCACTCTTGATATTCTTCCTGTATTTTTTTCATTTTTGGTTCCTTTGGTTTATCATCAACATTTGTTACTTCTTCGGTATCATTTACTGTCTTTTCTTCTTCAGTCTTTTCTTCTTCAGCTTTTTCTTCAAAAGACTCTTCTTTATTTTCAGATGAAGATTCATTTTCTTCAGTTTTTTCTTGTTCACTATCATCTGGTACTTCGACTTCTTTTGTTTTAGTTACCCATAATTTTATTGGATAAGATATAAATTCGGAATGAATTTTAATAATACTTTTTAAAGATGATTCTTCTAAATATTTCTCTTGTTCCTCTTTAATATTTAATATTATTCTCGTTCCTCTCTTAAGAACTGGTTGTTCACTTCTTTTAATAGAAAATTTTGACCCACCTGCTGATTCCCATATTTGTTCATCACTATCATTTTTTTTTGTAATTACTGTTAATTTATCAGCAACCAAAAAAGCTGAATAAAATCCTACACCAAATTGACCAATCATACTTAAATCTGCTCCATCTTGTGCGGCCTTAATGAAATTCTTTGTCCCAGATCTAGCAATTGTCCCTAAATTACTTTTTAAATCTTCATTTGTCATACCTATACCTGTATCTTCTATAGTTAAAGTTTTATTTTCTTTATCAACTATTAATCTTATTTCGAAATTGGTTTCATCACCTAAAGTTTTACTATCAGTAAGAGATTGATATCTAATTTTATCATTTGATATTAATTCACGCAAAAAAATATCATTATTACTATATAATGAATTAACAATTAAACTCATTAATTGTTGTATATCGGCATCAAAATTACACATCTCTTCGTCAGAAGATATAGATTCTCCTATGATTGATTCTTCTGTGATTGATTCTTGGGATATTGATTGAACTGTTTCAGCACTTGTTGACATTATAATTAATAATAATGATATCAAACTTTAAGTATTTTTTGATTTTAAATATTAATCATAAATTTCATCTTCTCCTTTAAAACAACACGAGCACATTCCAATTAATATTTGGAGAAATAATCCTACTAAAAATGTGCATAAAATATGATAAAAAGGACTAAAGTCATTAAAAACTTTTTCTAAACTAACTCTATTCAAAAAACATCCCACAAATCTAAAAATTAATCCCATGAGATAAGTTATTATTATATATCCTATAATATACATTGTAAAAGACGTTAATGAATGACAACCTCTGTATAATTCAGAATTAAATACTTCTTTACACTTTAATTTTATGATTTTCAGATTGTTGGTAAGATAATTTGTTATTTTTTTACATTTTTTGGGTTGAATATCACTGGTATCATCTATTTCTATATTTATGTGTTTATTATTTTGTAAATTTTTTACAATTTTTAATTCCTTATTTTCATCGGAATAACTATTAATTTGATGACAAATAATACAGTTATCTTCCTCTATCTTTTGAAAACAATCTTTATGGATATACGCATTACAATGACAAGGTAACGAATATAATTTTTGATTAACAGTGTCAATATCTAAACATATAATACAGTGATCTAGAGTTTTTATATTCATGGAATATATTCATTTATATTGGACAATATATAAATATACATATTCAGATTTATCAAATTTAAATAAAAAAATATTTATTAAATTTTCTATAACTCCCTTTTTTTACCAATAACACAACATATCGAACAACAACATCCTATAATGATATTTAATAATACAAAACCTATATGTGGATATAAGTCGTAAGATATACCTAATATGAATAATATCGTAGAAATAACTAAAAAACCTATAAAGTAAATTATTGTTATTAATAGAGATGCTATAAATACTTCAAGTATAATTATTAATATAATACATAGAAAATCAGATATTAATTTACCTAAATATAATTGTAAATTACTCGTTTTTTTACAAAATAATTTAATGTTGTTAATGACTTTATTTCTTATTTTACATAAATATCCCAGTAATACCGGCACATTTAATATTAAAAATTTACAACAACTTATTCTATGATTTCTATCTATATGAACTTCAACTGGAATACTATTCACTTTTATTTCTATTTCTTTAAATTTTACGCTTATTTTTTGTAATGAGAGATTTGAATTAGAATAATGATTAGGGTCTTTACATATTACACAATGATGGGAATTCAATTTTTGAAAACATTTTTTATGTATAAAAGCTTTACAGTGACAAGGTAATGATAATATACCATTTTCACTATCTGAAATAGGTGATTCTTCAAGACATATAATACAATTAGAAGATGGAATAATGTTCATTAAATAACATAAAAGCTATAATTAAAATAAATCGAACATTTATAAATCAAATTTTAATATATTTATTAATTCCTTAAGCTGTATGATACTTGATTACAACAAAAATATAGAATACTAAATACGATAGATCCAGTAATAAGATTCATCAGAATATGGAGGTACCAAATTAATTGAGGATATGTAAATTGATTTAAACCACAATATATTAAACCAAAAATCAAACCTAATAAATATATAAATACCAGCCTTAATATTAAGGATACTAATAAATTTTTACATGAAGATTCTTCATCTTCTATATGTGTAATATTATCAAATAATTCTATATCTAATTGATGTCTATTAACCATACTTATTCCTTCCTCCAATTTTTCATCTGATTCTAAATCCGATATTGATAACGTTTTCTGTAATAGATTGTTATTTTTCAAATAATTTATTAAAGAAATATTAAAATTATCTAATTTATATTTCTTTTTACATACTAAACAATTTGATAAATCAGTTTGGACAAAACATTCTTGATGAATCATCAATTTACAAGTACATGGTAATTTAACTATTAAGTTATTTGGACTTGATACACTTTCCAAACAAATACAACATTCTCCTTCTTCTTTTTTAGACATAAATATTATTTACCTTAAAAAGATATAACAATGTATGTAAATATATAAAAATTTCTTTATGTATTAATTAGAAATTTTTATATTTCTTTTAGTGTTAACTACTTATTCTATTACGGTGATTAATTTGCCTACTCTGTATTTCTGCTCTACATGCCATAATAATTCCTAAAATAAATAAACCTATATAAATATGGGATTCATCAAACAATTTTTTATTACAATAGCCTTTATCTAAAAATACATTAACACAACTAAACATATATCCTATACCATATCCTATTAAAGTAACTATTAAACCTACTACAAAAAAAATAATTACATATCCTATTAAATGCATTATGCAAATTATAGATTGATAAAAATTAGAATATGATGAACTATAATGATTATTAATTACTCTATAAAATTCTGTCATTTTTTCTTCAGAATAATCTTTTTTACACACCATACATTTGTCAAAATTACATTGTCGAAAACAACTTGAATGTATATAAATATGACATTCGCATGGGACATGAAATAATTTAGTCATGGGAACATATTTTTTTTCTTCTTCTAAACAAATAATACATCTCATAATGTTATCATTTACCATTATAAAATAAATTTTTAATTATCTATATTTTGAAACATTATACTTAAGTAATTATACATTATGGTTATGATAACCACTTTTGATTTTAGCGTCTATTTCCACATGAGCATCTTTTGGTATTAATTCTTCATTTATGGTTATTCTTTCTCCTACTTCTATACCAGCTTCAATAATAGCATCATATTTTAAATTACTCATTGATACTAATTTATCTATCTTTTTAACACCTAACCAAATTAAAGGTTCTGGCATGAGACATTGAAACCTAGCATCTTCCACACCTGCAACTAATTCAGTGCACTGGAAATATTTATCACTATTATCACCTTCTTTTAATCTTTTTCGCTTATTGTATACTAAATATTTAATTACTTCACCCAAAGCTCTCCCTTCTTTTCTAAAATATACGATAAGTCCATTACCACCTCCTTGTGCTGTACGAACTGCTTCTTCAATACCATGCATTAAATATGGTCTACAGGTACAAATATCTGAACCAAATACATCTGAACCATTACATTCATCGTGAACTCTGGCAGTTAACTTTATATTAGGGTCCGGTAAAGTTTCAGGATTACCTATAATATAGATAGTAGTTCCGGGAATTGGAGGTAAAAAATAAGGTAGATCTAGACGTTGAATAAACTCTGGATACATTCCATTAGTATGTGTATATAAATCTTTTCTTAATGATTCCTCGCTTATATTTAGTTTTGCTGCTAATTTAGGTAAATTCCAAACAGGTTCTATAGCACATTTTATAACATTAATTGATCCATCCTCCTCTAATATTTTCCCATCTGGGATTAATTCGCCTTTAGTAATTAAATTATCTATTTCTGGTATATTTAATTTTGCTTTAGTAACGGCAATTGTTGGTTCAATAGGAATAGTTTCTCTAGGTTTTGTATTTTCTAAATCTTGAGATAATAAAGTATCTTCTGATTTTAATTTCAAATAATTAGTCTTGTTATCATGGGGTTCAACATACGAATAAGATGATACTTGGGAATGACCATATGGGTGAAAACTTGTTATTTTTTCCCAATTCTTATTTGGTTTTGGATTAAATACTGGTTCTGTATCTTCTAAATCAGGGAAATGATCCTCTGACATTTTATTAGTAGCTATAGATAAAGCCCGGTAAAGACTAAATGGTCCTCGTTGACATCCAAACCCATTTCTCCATTTAGAGTTTTTATTTATAATAATATTTGGATAAGTAAACATAATAATAAATATCTTATAAATTTATTTATTTCTAAAATTTAATTTACGTTATTTAAAGTTTCTTAGTTTATTATTGTACTTTAGTTTAAATTTGATCATATTTCTGTCCTTTTATGATACATCATATTAATGGATAAAATAAAAAATTCCGATATTAATTTAAATAGGCAAATTGATCTACTATTAAATAACTATGTGATTAATAGGCGTCTTAAAAACGAACTTAGAAAATGGTTATATATAAAACAATTAGATTTTGATAATAATACAGGATTTTTGCTATCAATTTACCAAGATATATTAGGAGATTCATTGCAAATAAAAATTGATGGTAATTATGATAAATATCACACTATCCGTTTAGTTCATCAGCTAAATACTCATAATAGAGATTATAAACAATATATCATATTAGAAAATGACCATATTCAAATAAAAATGGAATATGGACCAGTATATCCATTCAGATCTCCTAATAAAATTTATATTAATGGTTACGACTATATAACTCTTCTAAAATGCCAAGCCAGAAATTTGAAACAAATAGGATTAGAGGAAAAATGTCTATGTTGTTGTTCACTAACTTGTAGTAATAATTGGGCTCCATCGTATAATATCTGTAATTTATTAGATGAAATTGAACATAATTTGTCTATTAAAAGAGGTATTTCAGATTCAATACATTGTGATGTTATAAAAAGAAAATATTTAGTTGATGATATTCCTCTTATGGATTATCTATTTTAATATTAATTAGAATTTAAAGATGTGGTATATTTATATATATATATTATTATGTTATCTAAAAATGATTTTAAAAATATTATTTCATTAACTCCTCTGGTGTCATTAGATTTTATCATCGAATATATGGATAAATTCTTGTTAGGTAAAAGGATAAATGAGCCCGCAAAAGGATTTTATTTTGTTCCAGGGGGTAGAATATTAAAAGGAGAAACTCTAAAAAATACGTGTAGGAGATTAACTAAAAATGAATTAGGTATTGTTATAGATTTCAGTAAAATGAAATTTCATATGAATATGGAACATATATACCCTAATTGTGTATTCGATAATACGATAAAAACACATTATGTATGCTTATCTTATTATTATAAATTAAATAAAGAGGAATATACTAAATTAAATTTAGATGATCAACATTCTGAAACTGTTTGGTTAAGTAAAAAAGATTTAATACACCATATTAATGTTCACGAAAATACTAAAAGATATTTCGTTCCATATATAGATGGAAATAAAATTTGATTAATTATTTTTAGCCATGTAAGTTATTAATTATTAAAAAACCAAATGAATACATTTTTACAGTCTCCTCTAATGAAGGAAGCATCAGAAAGTTTGAAAAAAAATAAGAGAAAACTTTCTAAAGTTATGTATACAATAATAACACAATACCAATCTACTGACAATGAACAATGTTTACAAAGAACTACTTTCAAATATATCTATATTTATAAAACTACTGGAGTAAAAGAAAATAGATTAAATGTAGCCCTTGCTGATTTTGGTTTTACAATAGAGGAAATAGATTCTATGAAATTATCTGAAATATTAAGTGAATTGTTAGGTCGTTGAATAGATACAAATTTTTATTAGAACTTAAATTTGACTAATATTATATTTTTTTAACTATTTAAACATTTAAAAAGATATAATAACAATGTCTTACGATCATATAAATATAAATTATCAGCAACTTACTGATACAGGTGCTATATCACTTCAAGATTTTTCACTTAGTATAGGTAATAAACAATTATTAGAAAATACTGATTTAATAATAAGTAGGGGTATAAATTATGGAATAATAAGCCCTAATGGTCATGGTAAAACTACATTATTAAAGACAATTGCGTATAAATTAGATATAACTGGCTTTCAAATTTACATGGTCAAACAAGAGGATTCCAACTCGAATTTAAGCGTAATAGATGAAGTTCTATCGTCCCATAAAGAATATATCCATTTTAAAACTAGGGAAAAAGAAATACAAACTGACATCGACTCGGATAAAGTAGGTGTTGAGGAATTAATGGAATTAAATAATGAATTGGAATACATTTATGAAAAAGCTAGATGTAATGGGTTATTGTCCATCAGATCAAAAGCTTCTAAAATTTTGGCAGGATTAGGTTTTGAAATGAAATCTGCTACAGGTAATTGGCAAGAGAAAATAGTTAATAGTTTTTCTGGTGGTTGGAGAATGAGAATCTCACTTGCTAAAGCCTTACTCAATGAACCCGACTTACTAATATTAGATGAACCAACCAATCATTTGGATCTTAATGCTGTTATATGGTTGGGTGACTATTTACAACATTGGAATACATTTAAAAATACAAAGCAAAAATCATTACTATTAGTATCTCATGACGAAGGGTTTTTGGATGAGGTATGTCATAAAATTATACGATTAGATAATAAAAAAATAAGAACATATACTGGAAATTATAAAAAAATGAAAGCAATGGTTGAACAGGAAAGAGTTTCTGAGTTGCGCGAATATGATAAAAAAATCAAAAATATTAAATCTAAAAAAGCTAGAAAAAAACTTAAACCAAATGATACGTATAAAGTAGATTTTCAATTTGAAGAAGCTATTATTACAGGCCACATACGTCTAGATAATGTATCATTTAGTTATAATAATGACACAGGCTCAGATAAATATTTATTACGTAAAATTAATTTCAATATAGAAACTGGAGATAAAATTGTCATTGTTGGAAAAAATGGAGTCGGTAAAAGCACCATATTAAAATTATTATCTGGAGAAATAACACCGAATCAAGGAACACGATCTATTTCTAAAAATATATATGTAGGTAAATATTATCAACACTTTGAAGATAGTTTACCATTGGATAAAACACCTGTGGAATATTTACAATCTCTGTTCTCAGAACATCACATTCAAGAAATAAGAAAGCACCTGTCTAATTTTAATTTAGATAGTAAAGCACACGTAATACCTATTAGTGAATGTTCAGGAGGACAAAAATCTAGAATAGCTTTTTCATCATTATGTTTGGCAGATATTCTTATTTTGGATGAACCAACTAATCATCTCGATTTAGAAAGTATAGCTGGCTTGTCATCTGCTTTAAAAAATTTTTCAGGCGGAATAGTATTAGTTAGTCATGATGCTAAACTTATTCGAGATTTAGATTGTCAAATATACATTTGTGATAATGGAGGTATATATAAATTTGAGGGAAATTTTGATGATTATCACGATCTGGTCATTAATGAATTAGAAAAATTTGTTGAACCTGGTGATAATAAGCAAATCAATGAAAATGTCACTGAAATTAATTTGAAAATGCGTGATAGTGAATCTAACTCCAAGATTAAAGAACTATTTGCCAAGAAAAAGAAAAAAAGAGATGTGTTAAAATAATATGTGAAATAATTAAAATTACTAGGATATTGATTAAGGATCTATAAATCGCAATGAATAATTATAAATATATGGCTTCTCGATTGAATCTGATTCATTTTTTAATCTAATATTTAACATATTAAAACCATTATTATCTTCTTTAATATTATCAGTAAATGGTGATAGATATGGTTCTTCCGCAAGATTTAATTCTATTTCCTCGCTAGATACTCTAAAAGATGTATAGTCTTTATTATTAAAACCTATTTCTAAATTTTTACCTATTAATCCTGGTGTTGTATTAATTGTTAAAACTTTATCAGCTAAATTAACATCGATAATTCTATTAGAAGGCGTTGATATATATTCTACATCAAATAACATATTATCATTAACTTTTCTAATATTATAAACTCGTATACCTGTTGGATTGCCATTACTCATTACTGTGCTTGGCGTGCTATATGGACTAAATTCTTGTCCAGGAATCCATAATTTATTATCATTTCTTTTTTTTCTTTCTAAATTAAATAATCCATCCGATGCTTCCTGTGACATTTTATACCCTGATTCTCCCCTTTTATTAGGAGGATATTCATTTTTATTATTGTTAATATTTTCAACAATATGCCATATAGCTATACCACCAGAATCTGGTAATTTTCTATCAAAACCTGTTGGTGTTCTATATTCTAATAACCAATATTCATTAGTATTACCTGGTATAGTTAATTTATATGATTTATCAGTTTTACTAATTGGAGGCAACGATAAATTGGCATCAGTTCTATTTATTTCAATAATATTTGAAGTAAAAAACCCACTTAATTTACTTCTTGTATATGTTGTAGCAAATGATGGTAGCCAAGGACTCACGGTATCTGTGCCCCAAGAACCACTACCCATTACTGATAAATAACCAGCGCCTTTACTTGATAAATCAGTGTCATAAAAATCTGGTAATCCGAAAATATGCAGAGATTCGTGAACTACAACACCAATAGATATTATATTAATGTGGTTTCCTTTCTTTATTTTATATGGATTAATAAAATATTTAATTTTTACACCGTTTTCGTCTGTAAAATCCCATTTATGACTCCAAACGTAATTTCCTCTATTTTCAACCCAAGTTTCTCCCCCATAACCACTATGCATAAAACAAACATTGTGTTTTCCATATAATTTATCAAAACTTCCTATCCCATTATCGTTTTCATAGTTAATAACTGCTTGTTTATATGCTGACAATAATTCTGGTTTTAATTTAGAACCAGTCGAATCGTTAGTCTCTCCATAATCAATATAGCTACCATTAATATTATGTGCATAATTATCTAAAGAGATTGGATTATTATTAGAACTGGCATTAATTATTTCAAATTTTGGAGTCATTCTTCCATGCGAAATTGCCTTATAATAATCTGACACAGATCCAGAAAATGGATCTTCCGGATTATTTTTAGGATAATTATAATCTTCTTTATTTAATAAATCATCTACATCATCATAAGTTCCATACCTAGAACTTGAAACATCACCAATAGTGAAACTCAACTCTTGGTTTTGAAAGTTATAATTATTCCATTTAATTAATATGACTGGTATTGTTAATATAGGAACTGTCCATACAAAATAATTATTACTTGGCTCATCTAAATCATCGATTAATTCATTAGTGTCTCCTTTTCCATTTAAATTCCATGCTGGATCATCCGCGCAAAAAATATATGTTTTTCCTTGTTCAAAATCTTTTGTTATTCTAAAAGAAATTGTTTGAATATCTCCTGGATTTTGAGTGGGAGTAGTTCTTATATAAAATGGGTCTACTTGACCACTGTTGGGATATGCTGTAGTAACGGTTGATATAGCTTGATATGTGTTATCTCTATTATTATTTATTTCTATATCACTTATTGAATTAATATTAAAAGCTGGTTGTGATTTTGGATAATAAATATTATTAGAAGAATCTACATATAAAGGAGTTCTTGCTGATAAATTTCCAACAGGTTTTGAATCATCAATTTCTGCTGTCACTTCAAAAATTCTTCTGAAATCAGAAGGAATGGTTTCATGTTGATAATTTATTCCAGTTGACTTTCTATCACCAATATTAGATAATTTAATTGTAACAATGTTTGTTAATTTATTATAATTTGATTCATTTCCAATTTTAAAATCAGCTTTAGGTGATGGTGTTGGTGATGATGTTGGTGATTCTGTTGGAGAAGAGGTTGGACTATTTGTTGGTGATGATGTTGGTGAATCTGTAGGAGAAGATGTCGGTGATGCTGTTGGTGAAGCTGTTGGAGAAGATGATGAAGGTGATGCTGTTGGTGAATCTGTAGGGGAAGATGTTGGTGATACGGTGGGTGAAGATGTTGGTGAAGATGAGGGTGAAGATGTTGTTGAAGATGAGGGTGAAGATGTTGGTGATGGTGATGGTGATGGTGATGGTGATGGGTAATATGATGGTGATGGTGATGGGTAATATGATGGTGATGGTGATGGTGATGGGTAATATGATGGTGATGGGGTATATTGAATATTTGGGGAAACTGTAGGTGAATACGTATTTATTGGATTAGGAGATGGTGTAGGTGTATTGGGTAATATATTAGATGTAAAATTTTCAGAACAAATATATCCTGTTACTAATGCAGGAACACTTGTTGAACCACCCCATGGATTGTTCAATACAGAAATATCACCGATAAATACATTTGTAGTATTTAATACTTTAAAATTACTATCAACAACTTTACCTTCTGGACATGTTCCATGATAATGATAAATTGTTGACAATTGATCCTTTATCGATGTCTCATTTATATATTGAATTGGATTTGCTACAGTATATCCTAAATTTGTTAATATTTCATTATTAATATCGAAAGCCTTTTTTAAATTACTTTCTGGTTTCTGTCCATTCTGATGATAATCTATTAATACTTCTGGATTCTCGTTGTTTTTTGATTTTATTTTTACATAACCTACACTTTCAATCATTGAACTGGTAGCATGAGTGATTGCTACAAAGTTTAAATTTGGTAATGGGGAATAATAAGTTTGCCATGATAATTCATTATTTCTTGTTTGAATATGGGGAACTATATTTTCCGCATCAAAAGTTAATGTATTATGTATTTTTGAAGGAGAAGCTGTTGGTGATGCTGTTGGTGAAACTGTTGGTGAGGACGTTGGTGAATTTGTTGAATGGGTTGTTGGTGAAGCGGTTGGAGAAACTGTAGGAGAAGTTGTAGGTGAAACTGTTGGTGATGATGTTGGTGAATTTGTAAGAATACCTGTTGGTGAAGTTGTTGGACTAACTGTTGGTGAAACTGTTGGGGAAACAGTTGGACTACTTGTAGTTGATACCGTTGGAGTTGTTGTTGGACTATTTGTAGGTGATGATGTAGGTGATACCGTTGATGTAGAGCTTATTATACCTACTAATTTAGCAGGTTTTCCCGATCTTCCTGATAATCTACCATAATCATACCCATGATGTCCAATTCCTTGGTTATATCCTCCTGTTAAATCAATAGGTTTATTATACAAGGTTCCTCCTAAATGCCCAGTTCCATTCCACCAGGCCTGCATATCATACACGTATTCTACAATTTCTGAATCCGATGAAGCTCTTGGTTCAAATATAGGTATACTTACTATAGAAGAAATTTGTCCATTCATTGCTTTAAGCAAATCTCCATTAGATGTAAATTTAGTATGTCTAAAAATTCTATACATTTTTGTTCCCAATTTATTATAGATTCCTCCTTTATCTAAATCACTAAGAATAAATTTAGATAAGTTTTTTCCCCTTGAACTTAAATAATTATTTATATCAGTTAATTCAATAGTATTATATCCATAATTTTTACCATTTTTCACATATTGTGTAGATTTACTCAATAATGTTTGAACAGTTTGTGGTAATTTCATATAAATCGAAGTATAGCCCACATGATCGAAAAGTGTTTTTCCTACTGGTAAATCAATTATTTGTTTTACAGCTGCTGAATCAAGATCATCTAAATCACCTATACCACTTCTTTGTAATATAGCAGGTGTCTGAATTGCACCAGCGCATAATATTATATTACTTGAATAATATACTTCATTGTCGAAAGTTTGAATACTCCTAGCTTTATAATTAGTTAAGCCAGATTCATTACTATCCCAATTTATTTTATCAATGGGTGAATTATATTTTATAGTGATATTTGGATTATTTTCTATTAAATTTCCCAATAATAATCTTTGATTTAACGCAATATCATCTGAATATATTTTATTATTACACCATTGTATATCTTCTCCTTCATTCTCTTTTTTATTTATAGCTTCCTTTAAATTTTGATATTCTTTATTAGGATAACTTTCTAAATCATAGTTATATTGCTGAGCACTCGTTATTTTAGCTACTTCTATAAAATATTTTTCCCAAGATGAATGATTTTTAGATATTAATTTGGTAGAATCTATATATTGTAATCCGAAATGAAGAGTTCCTCCTCCTAAACTTTTACCTAATCTTAGATTTTGACTCTTAATATTTTCACCCAATTTAGAGGAAAAGGAATATTGAAACTCAGATTGCGAGGCCTCAAACCATTTTACAAGTTCACCATATCCTCTTGACTTATATTTTTCCAAACTGACCTCTTTTACATCAGCTTTTTCTAGTAATAATATATTACTTTCGGGATTATTTCTACTAATATTAAATGCAGTCATAATTCCAGCTGGTCCTCCTCCTACAATTATATAATCATATCCTCTTTTTACCTTTAACCAATATCCTAAAACGGGATTAATATGTTCATCCATAGTTAATCTATCATATGTATTGTCAATACTATTTAATTTATATAAAGATTCAGTCACTATTTCCTTATTATTCGATTGAATTTCATTTAATGTATTACCATATTTAGTTAAAATACTTCCTGATATTATTTCCCAATGATATGTATTATCATTGGAAGATACTTTACTTAAAAATGAATTTTTTAAAATATTCAGCATATATATAATTACGATATTATTTTATAAAATTTATCAACTAACTATTATAATTTATGAATAATAAATACTATTCAAAAAAAATATTGCTTTCGTATATTTTTACAATTTTCATTAAATGATTTATCATCTAACTTTTTATTTTCAAAATATTTCGTAAATATTAGATATTTAATCATTTCTTCTAATTTTTCCTTATTGGTTTCTATTTCAAGCATTTCGTCAGTAAGAATATTATAAAGATAATATCTATGATTATTTGCTCCCTCATCATTTATTTGATAATCTAAATAAGCATAAATAGCTAATTGTAGAATATGTTCCTTTTTAAGCATACTAACACATTTAAATTCATATAAATTATTACCATCTACACAATCGAAATATCCTATAATTTTTCTGTTAAATAATTCCTTTTTATTCTCCATTTGACTCTTAGTTTCAAATTGTGCGTTTGAACTAATACCTAAATTGGATAATCTATTTACACATTGTGATAGTGTATCTTGATTTAACCAATTGTAATTATCTATTTGATCTAATTTAAAAATAAATCCGTTTTTAAAAGAACACCATTTATTGGCTAAATATAATAATTCAGAAGGATCAATTTTCTTTAAATTTACTTTAGATAGTTCAATTTCATTTGAAGGTTTTATAGATTTTAAGGTATCTTCATCATCACTTATAAAAGCATAATCATTATTCAAAGAAAAACAACTTCTTTTAGATTTTTTTGTTATACCAAATCCCAAAAGATTAAATATATTCATTGTGTTTTTGAGTTGATATTCGAAATATGCTGGAATAGCAGTGCCTGTAATTTCACTTACATTTTCGTAACCATATTTTTGAGGAGTTTTTGATTTAATATATATTTTATCTGACTTATTTCTTCTTCTTTTTATAGAAAGGAATTGTAAACAATTATCAATTGTATCTAAAGTTAAATGTTTTACAAGATCAGTAACACTAGTTTCTCTGTTTTTTTCTTTTTTAGAATCACGTATATATAATTTATAATGATATGTTAACCGAGTAGTTCTCTCTAATTGTTCGTGATTAATAAAAGGTAAAAAATCATTTTGATAATGATGTAATAATATTAAATGATCTTTTGCTCTGGTAGTAGCAACATATAATTCATTAGGACATTCGTAGGGATTTTTATTTTTATTAAAATATTTAAAATAAGAAGCATCGAAATTGAATACTATTACAACTTTTCTTTCTAATCCCTTAGCTTGGTGGAATGTTGAAAATACTAGTTTATTTTTAAGAACCTGTTGATCTAACTTTTCTTCATCAGATACTGGTACGTAGACAGGTATATCGTGAAGAAAAGATTTAATATCATTTTCTAATTGCCTAACAGGAGATTTGGCATTTTTAACTGAAGGTGCTAAGACAAAAATTTCATGAGGTTGGTAACCTAATTGAAGATAATGTTTTATTTCCTTAAAAGCTTTGGATTTTCCCCTGGAAGCATTAAATCTAGATCCAAAACAATCTGTTATTATATATTTAGGTTTTTTAAAAGTCACCCTTTTAGATTTAAGTCGATCATTTCCAAGCATAGTTTTATTTATAAAAGTAGCAATTTCGTGAGTAACACGGAAGCTATAAGATAAATTAGTTTTAATCCAATCTTTTGAATTAATATTAAATAAATCTGGAGCTTGTGTAATAAATCTAGGATCTGCGTTGTTAAATTGATATATACTTTGATATCTATCTCCTAATAAACATATTTTAGATTTTTTACCAGATTGTAATCTATTATCCTGATATATCTTACAAAATAATTGATAATAAAGTGGAGACATATCCTGGGATTCGTCTAAAATAATGATGTCGTATGAAATGTTTGGCGAATGAGTATTGTTTTGTGATATTTTTAGCATTTTTTTCAAAGCAGTATCTGTATAACAATCTCTTCCATAATACTTAACCGCAAATGAATGGTATGAATGAACTTCCATGTTTTTTATACCTAAAATTGATACCTTTTGACGTGTCTCTATTTTTAACTTCGCATTATATGTTAGTAGAAGTAATTTATTATTAGGATATTCCTTAGCTAAATACAAATTGGTTGTTGTTTTACCGCTACCGGCGACTGAATCTACAAGAACATTATTTGATTTTAAAGATTTTATTATTAATTTTTGTTCATCTGAATATTTCGGTAATGACATTAATTCTAACATTGGTATTTTTTTTAAGTGATGTTTTTTAAGTAATTAGTTATATAAATTTGAAATTATTTTGATAAAATTTTAACAGTAATACACTAAAATTGTATATGGATAATAATTGGAAAAATGATCTTACCGAATTTTATAGCGCTCAATTACGTTATTTTACTAGTAAATGCACAAATGTGAAACCAAAAGGTATGAGTCGATTTAGACTTGAAGTTTATTTATCCACAAAATTTAATATCATTAATACTTTTAAAGCACATCACTTAAGAAATGATCCGTTGTGTCGATGTGATAATGATGATTTACTTAATCCATTAAAAAAATCATTTGTATTTTCTGACAATTCTTATATGGTTATATTTCCAAATGATGGAGTAAGAATATCCTCAACTAAAAATTTTATATTATCTGTCCCTGCTTTAAAAGGTATGTTTTCAGATAATTGGGAAAAAAACACTTTTCAATTAAAATATTATGATTATAATATCGAACAAGAATTTAATGGACCTAAATTATATATATCTTATTCTCCATTAGATATGTTCATATATGACGCGATACCTGAAGATTTAAAAGAAAAAATTAAAAATGAACATGATGAAACAAGAGAAGAAATGTATAATCAAAATAGTTTATTAGAAAGTATTCGTCATTGTATACGTTATATTGGATGATAAGGTCATTTAAATAGAATAATATGTTTGAGCCTCTATTTGTTCTATTTTCTTTTCTTTTACAAATTCATTTTCCTTTACAAACTCCTTTTCATTTAAAAGAATATATATAGTTGGTATAGCAGCTAATTCATCAAAAATACCAGATATTATAGCAATATCTATCTGGAGTATAGATAATTGTAAAGTCAATGCATATCTAATCGCATTTAGTGTAAACATTATATTAGCTAATACTTGTAACTCCATTCTTGTAAAATCTTCTATTTTTTTTGATTAGGATTATAAATGTTAAATGTTAATATTGGCATTCCTAATTCTGTAATAAACACTTTACAAATACGAAATATCAATATGTATATCATCAATATTCCATATTTTAACCAAGTATCTATTTTAATAGAAATTATAATTAGATCATTATTTGGTCCAAACCTGTAATAAGTGCTTTCTTTGTTTGCTAATAAAACTGTCGGTATGATAACACTTACTAACAATAGTATTTGCCCTATTATGCAGATTTTTATTCTTGTTTTCGGAGAAATTTTCATTATTTACATAGGATAAATTAAAAATATTCACATTTTGATTTTCAAATTTATATTTCAAAATAAAAATTTACTAATAACATTAAATAAAATAAATTTATTTTATTAATATAATACACCATATTACAATCATATAATTTTAGTCAGTATTCTGGATACATCTATACCTATTTTTTCTAATTCTTCCCTTTTAGACAATATTTGATCTCTAGTAAGTTTAACTATACTATCAGTATAGCCTTCATATAACTCTCGATCTCTTTTAGATGGTTTCTTCCTAAATAGGTGTTCAAATAGAGTTTCGCCTTGATCCTTAGTTCTATATTCTTCCATATCTATTCCCGATATTAACTGACTTGAACCATCTTCTCTCTTTAAAATATTATGTGGTCCAGAATCTCCTATATGCAGTATATGTCTAAAATAAAGATGTTGTAGAATAGCTACTCTCATTTCATCTGTCAAATTAGTAGGCATCATATCCTGAGGTCTACAAATTATCCCCCTTGGATAGATATTAACTTCTGTTTCAATAGAACTTGTTTTAGTAATAGTATTATCACTCGTTAATTTATCAGGATTAGCTACATTTTTAAATACCAATATTCTCTCTCCTGATGGTATCTGTAATATCTTCTCTATTTTAAGTAGAGAACGATATTTCTCTTCTCTATTAGATAAATTTTCTAATATTTCTAAAGCATGTGTAAATTTAATATTATTTATATATGATTTATTATCTGGTTTATAAAGACCTTTATATACATTATTTTTATCAATATATACTACTTTCTTATGTTTACCACATTTCAATTGACCATGGGGTAATTTTTGAATTCTATCCCACTCTTCTTGTTGAATATTTTCTATCATACTACTATCTTTCTCTACAGCTTTATTAATCACTAAATTTTTTTTTTTTAGCTTTAAATTAATAGTTTTTTTTGAAGATTTACCCGTTTTAGAAATATCTAATTGTATTTTATTTTTTTTTTCTATTGTTTTCTTCTTCTTTTTTATAGTTATCTTTTTTATTTTTTTCTTTTTAGATTTAGTTGTCCCCACAGATCCGAAATTATATACTTGTCCCTCACTTAGATACTTTAATTCCTTATAAATATTTTTATATACTGAATTTACATAGGGACTTTCATTATTAACATGACTTCCTATTTCAGCAAAATGAATAGCACCTCTATTTTTCTTTCTTCCTTCACTGGTGTGTTTATCTATACAATAATCATCTAAGATAAAATCTTGTGACATATGGTCCAAAATAATCTGATCTACTTCATCAAGACTTATATCCATATGGTCTACGTTTTGTTGATAATGGGGTAAATTATTTTTATTTAAATTTAGAGCAATTTTTATAGCAGTAATTAGGTATATCCAATGTTCACTGGGATTTTTTTTATACCAATTAAAATACACTGATAATATGGGATGATCTGGGAATTTTACAAATAAATACTCCCATAATGAATATTCAGCACCTGATCTTCTATACCTTCTAGAAACCTTTTCTTTTATATCCATAATTTTAAATGCCCAATGGAAACATTTATCACTTTCCCTATCAAAATTATAGATAAATTTACCTAAAAATTCTCCTAAATTATCTGGATCACCAGCTTTTATATTACTATATGTGGTGATATCAATAGTTTGGTCAATCCCGTCATATAAATTTTTATATTTATCCTTCAGACTATCAACAAGTGGAGCATATTTATAGGCTGCTCTGGTAAAACTTACCATTCTAGATTTAGGTATTTTTTCCATAGTCCTTATTAAACAAATAAGCCATTTAGCTGATTGATTTAGGGATAGTTTTCTATCTCTTTCCCAGTTAGCAATATAACTAGCAATAGGAATAATTGCTTTAGGACAACTATCCGCAAATTCTTCTCCACTTATAATGCGTAATCTATTAATCATATTAGTTCTTAAAGCTTTGGTTTTATCACCTAATTTAGATAGTAATTCTAATTCAAGAGCACATCTAATAGCTTTTTCTGTTTCGCCTCTTCTAATATACTTTTGGAGACAACTTTTCATATTATCCAGAGAATGACCATGATAGGTCACCGTTCCTCCAAATGGTCCATGGTATTCCATCTTACCCAGTTGTTCACTTGGATTTTCAGTTGGTTTGGTAGATAGACTCATTGGAATGCTATCTATATCTGATATACTGTTACTAGATTGTGATAGTTGATTCATGTATAGTTAATATGTATTTATACTCTTAATGGGTTTAGACAAATCAAATTTAAATTCTATGTATGGATTATTATGTAATAATTTGTAGGCATTAAATATATTTATTTTGAAATATTTTGAAAATTAATAATATCGTGCTTTAAATTTTATATTAATTTAATAGAAAAACATCAATATTCCACAGGTATCCTATATGGTTTATTTGGAAATGGCAATATAGTTTTAGATGGTATCAAAAAATATTTCACACGATAATTATAATAATAATTGGTTTTTTAGAGGAACATGTCTAGGAAAAGATAGATGTATGTTATTTAAAAATTCAAAAGGTAATATTGTTAAATATTAGATAAAACAATTAATAGCACTATGTAAACAATTGTATGATAATGGAAATAATACTATTATTGTCAAATAACTCCACCAATTGATATAACAACTAGATGAATTTGAAATAGCAGTTGTGTAAATCAATGTACCAATAATACTAAATATTAAATTTATTTTATTTCTTCTAATCGAATCTCGTTTAATATAACTTTCACTACTGCTTAATAAAATTATTATAAGCAACACACAATACAATCCTGAACAAAAACCTAAAAATACACATAATGGACATACTGTGTCTGGTTCTTTTTGACATATATAAAAACCAAGAACATAACCCAACGTTATTATCCCAATAAATGTACATATCATATTAAATATATATCCACAGTCTATAAAATTATTTCGTCCCAAATTTTCTCTTAGATAATATATATTTTCCGATGGAAGTCTTAAACAACAGCATCTTATTTTTTCCCTATAGTCTAAATTAACATTTATAGATATTTCAAATGAACTATCATGATTAGGCATTATTGGTACAATTTTTACATTATTTTCCCGTTTTATAATTGGTTCACGACAAACAGGACATTTATTACCCCATGAATCTTTAGATTTTTCAATTTTATCTTTACAGCACTGGCATATAAACCAAGCTCCTTCCATACATTTAGGACAATCAAACGATTTCAATTTAATATTTGAGTCTAAACATATAGAACAGTTACCATGCACAGGAAGTATTTTAGTTTTAAAACATTTCATTGTTCATTAGAAAATTTATCAAATAAAAAATTTATTTTGTTATTCAAATTTTTCAATACATAATCTATGATTTTATATTTTTTTTTTAAATATAATATGTCGAACATTAATGGGTTTCTTTATGTTATCTTTTAATGTATGTAATTTTAAATGGCCTTTATGACCATTTTTACTTCTAAGTGTTTTAGAACATATTGGGCATTCCCAATGATAAATTTTATTTTTTACAAGTTTAAGACTATTTCTATTATTTAAATTTTGTTTTATCCAATCATCTCTAATATCTCTTTCTGACTTACCTTTTTTAAAATCATTTCTTGCTTTATTAATTACTTTTAGAGCATCTTCTTTTGAATTATACATTCCCAAGTACATATTTACCTCACATCCTACCCTACCTTGGACTCTAAATTTGTTATTAATTTTCGATATCCCAGATCCTCTCGGTTGTTGATAAGACATAGTCCTTTCCAAGGATGAAATCATATCATTTATTGTCTGAAGAATTTCTAAATTATCGTTATCTCCATTTTTGGAAAAATATCTTTTAGCAGCATCTCTAGGTCTAATCAATGGTTTCCATTTACTATAAGGTATTTCTAAACTATTATTTCCAGAGTTACTGTTAATAGTATTTTTTTTCCGGAATCTGCCAATTTTTAAAGTTGTTTCTCCAGATTTCACAGTTTCGTAGTATAATTCCATTATAATCACTAATATAATGTAAAATTTTTTTTATAGTTCTTTTTTTCTATCACAATAACTGGAATAAATCCTTATCAAATTTTTACACCATTTGTCTAAAGTATAATATTAGATATTTCACTATTAGATTATTTAATTTCATAAATTTATATGAGAGGTGGTGAATTAATTATTGCTAAACTAATATCATCCCAAGAAGGGATTCCGTTTTTAAATGAATGCCCCTCTTTTCTTGTTTCCAAAAGCATATTTTCCCATAGATTTTCTGTTAAATTTTTAGCAGTTATATCTTTACCATGTTCTTTATACAATTTTTCAATAGTATTTACTAATTGAGTAATATAGAACATATCACCAAAACCATCACTACTACATACTATGATAACATGGTCCTTTGGATCAAATTCATATATGGAACAATAAGGTGTTGATATACTACCTCTTGGTTGTTCTAACAAATCATGAAAAGATCTGGAACATTGGCAATGACCATTTAATGTTCCTGCGAAATTATTGCCCAAATGCTGTGCTAATTGACCAGTAGATATTTCTCGTTCTTTAATAGATTTATTATAATTTTTAGAAATAAGGGTACTTCTTCTCATAGACTGAAATCCCGCACAAAAATTAGGATTATATCCTTCTCTTTTAGCAAATTTACCTATTCCTGTAGAAAAAGCATATGCTCTATGTAGGTTTCGTATAGCCTTTCCATTAATTACATCATATATTGGGACTTTATCATTCATGAGCCAAATAGATTTATTAGAATTAGGTGCTTTCGTTTGATTTAAACATTTAACTACATCTTCATACTGACAAGAAGCAACACCTCCTCTTCCATATATTGGATTAGCCCTTAATTTAAATATTTTTTCACCCAATTTATCTAAAATTCGCTGAGCTTCCTGATCATTATCTGCATTATGTGCTTCTGAAACTAGCAATATCTTAGATTTTAATTGGTTTGGTTTAAAAACTAAGGCAAAGATTTCTGAATCACCTAAATTAGCAAATACCCCTACTTTTCTATTACTATTTAAATTATATAATTGACAAGAAATGCTTGTACTACCGCCTCCTTTTTCAGGTAATTCTTTTAATAATTTTTCTTGAATAATATCATAATCTGTCAATGTAGTTTGTATCGCGTATTCAAAATTATTATTTAATAAATTCTCGGAAATTTTATTTCTTAAATCAAGTTGTTGTCTTCTTTCTAATAAATATTTAATTGAAAATTTAGCAATATTGGCACCTAAATATTTATTACCATGACCGTCTCTTAATTCTATTTCTAAAACATTCGAATTATTATGTAAATTCTTTTTTCCAATATACACCATATCTTGTCCATAAAATGATATATTATCTGTTAATTTATTACTATTTTTAGATAGATTTATATTTTTTACGGTTGCTCCTATTTGAAATATTTCTTGAGATAATGTATGTTTCTTAACAGTTATTTCTCTACTTTGATCGCAATTATATTTTGTTTTTTGATGAATATGAATGGTTTTATCAAAAACTTGATTAACTCTAATTAAATCTTCAAAAGCCTCTTTTATCAAATAATGCGATGAATATAATTTATCTATTCTTTTTAAAAATTCATCTGTAAATTTTTTAATAGCAGATACTCTATCATAATTTAATGAATCTAAATAGGTTTTTTTTTGTAACCAATTAAGGTGGGACTGTTTATAACTATTCATATAATTTATAAATATTTTATCCTTATCCTTATTTTCATTTAAATGCATTTGTGGTTTATCTAACTTTAAAGATATATTATTTGTTTTGTTTTTATTCAATAGTGAAAGCGCCATGGGATATATTAATGGCTTATGTGTTTTTTTTTCAAATGTAAACTGAACTTCATTAGTTGATCCTATTGATTTTATACTTGGTCTGGAATGAGAATCCGAAATATTTAAGGTTAGTTGGGCTTTTTTTTTCATATTACCAACTTGTCTATGATTTTCTCCTTTTGATAGAAAAGACAGTTTTTTTCTGGCTTCTTCCATATCAATAGTTAAATTAGCACTTGAAGATAAATTTACTTTCGAAGATGACTTCTTACTTTTAATAAACTTTTTCTGTTCTATAGAAATAACGTTCATAATAAAATTTTAATTTTTATAAAAGTTATTAATTAATATCAAATTTTAAAGCTACATATAAATATTTTTTAATATAACTATAAATAATTATTTAAATCAAGCCCTTGTCTTTTCTTATTTTTGTTGCCGATATACTGGTTGTGTATGGTAAATATTGTATACTTATTTTATTCTTAATAAATTTTATTCCTGGGAAATTTTGATTATCATCGCCACGTATAAAAACAGAATTATTTTTATTATCTTTATCAGATACAATCGCTTCTAATGCGTTTGTTGGATCAGTAGAATTGATAATAAATACTCTATCACAATAGGGTTTTAGTTCTTTTAATCTATCAGTTAACTTATTATGTGATGTTGGTTTTAAATTTTTTAATTTTTCTATACTTGAATCATCGTGAATACCTATAATAAGCTCGTCCCCATATACACGCATATCAGATAATAATTTTTTATGACCATAATGAAATTGATCAAAACAACCTACACTAAAAACTCTCTTATATTGCTTAGACATCTAAAATATAGATATATTTTTTAATTTATATAAATATTTAAATTTAGGCACATTCTTCATTAACAATAGATACCGGAGATGTAGCATAATAATATCCTTTTTTCCCAGGTTTTTTTGGAATTTTCCAATCTAATCCATAGTGTTCCTCTAAATACTTTTCGGTATTTATAGGTATATTTAATAATATTTGATTAAATAATATTGGCTTTATATAAAAATCACTTACTCGATATTTTATTCTCTCCCTATAACTAGGTTTTTTATATGATGCCCAATATATATATTTTTTACCATTTATAATTTCTTTATTATGAACAAATATATCAATTTTAGCCCATTTACCTATAGAAGAATTTTTTAGACGAAAACTCATTTCGTATCCCTTTTCGAGATTCCCCAAATTTCTATAATTTACAAACCCTTCTTTTTTCATTTCATTAATAATTTCTGTGTTGAAATCTTCATTAAATATACCAACATCAAGATCATAATCATGATCTAATATTTTACCCTCTCTATAATAACCAAGTAATGTTCCAGATGATAAAAAAAAAGGAATATTTAACCTATTCATAACATTTGAAGTTTTTTTCAATATTATGTTGTAAATTTCTTGCTTACGCTTTATGAAATTACTACTGATTTTGAAATTTTCTATATTATTACATAATTTATTTTTGATATAAAATATATATGTACCTATTAATAAAATTAAAACTAAAATTAAAAATACTATTTTCATCTTAATATATCATTATATTAAAAAATTTTATAAATAATTAAAAATTTTATCTATAAGTTAGAAAAAAACTGGATGTCAAAAATATCATTACTATAAAATTTTTAGGTTTGTAAATAGATGTAGAAAAAAATTTTGACCCTCTTATTTACTATATCAAATGGAAAAAAACCAGAACCAATCAACTACACCAAAAAAACTAAAATGTCATTTGAGTATGATAGAACCCTTATCGATATGGACACATTTGGTAACCCATGTCAAATTAACTCTCCTAAAAAAAACTTACTAACACCTTGGGACATATTAAATTCGATTAGATCTCCAATTAATTATACACATGACAATAATGAAGTGTTCGATAACTCTTTAAATAATGTGATTGAGGATACCGATAACTTAAATATTCCATATGATAACGAGCAAGACTTTTCCGAATACAATAGTGACAGCGAATACTCGTCAGATGATGACGATTCTGATTGGGAAAATTTAGCTAGTAATAGAATGAAGGAAATACAACGTAAAGAAGAAATTATAGTTCGAAAGGACAACAAAGCTTCGAGATTGATAGGTATTATTAGAGAAAAGAATGATGAAATTGAAGGCTTAAAAAAAAAAAATTTGGAACAGCAGAGACAAATTTGGAAATTATATAAAAAAATACACGATTCTAATAAAACACTCATCTAATTATTCAATTAAATTAAATCTTATGAAATTTGATTATTTCATAAGCAAATATTTTTTATATTATTCAATTAAAATGACTTCAGTTAAAATTAGATCAATTCAAGAAAATGATGATAATATTGATTTAATAACTATTCTTTCAGAGCCTAAAGAATATTTTACAGGCCTATATCCATGTATCAATGGAACAGATTGTAAATTACCCAGATCAAGAATTATATTAAATAGTGCACATGTTGATAAAGATAGCATACTTTTTCATAAAAAATTACATAGTAAAAAAGGTAGCAAAAAAAAAAGATACCAGTGGCATATAACTATTAAGTATAATAGTTTACAGTGGAAAAATTTAAAAAGTTGGAAAAAAGACTGTGTATTTGAAATATATTTAATTAATAACATAACTGGGAAAATAAAAAAATGCCCAATAATACCGGATATTCCAATATATCTCAGTGATAAACCCTTTATAATTGCTAATGATAATATATATGATGATTACCAATCATCGTTTAATAAAGGAGCTATTCAAATTAAACAACTTGAAAAGGATCTTATAGTGCTCAAAATTATGTTAGAAGACGCGGCTTTCTTTTGAAATTAGTATTGTATTTATAGTTCATACTGATTTAGTATAAAAATTTGATGCTTAATTTTGGATCTTATTTTTTATTATAATAATTATGAATAATGATAAACTTATAGTAAATAATAGTTTTAATGATAAAAAATACTACTTTAAGTATAGTGAATATAATGATTGTGAATATAATGATTGTAATTCTAATAATCATTCGTGGAATTTTGTTAGAAAATCATTTTGTTTAAATTTTATTAAAAATGATAATATATTACAGGGACAATTTTTAACTTCTAATTGGTTCCAAATTCCTATAAAAATCGATCAATCATATATTTTTAAAATTTATTCTATATCAAATAGTACAAGCAATAATTCAGATAACTTTGAATTCGTATTGGGATCGAATATTATAAAAGAAAACATTAATAAAATGAATAGTAATGATAAAGAAAATAACGTACAGATAAATATTTATAATAATTATGGAAAATTTAGTATAAATTTGCGATCATATTTCCATGATAATAAAGAAATATTGTTGATTAATCTACCTGAATTTAATTTGATTTTTAATTAGTATAGCATAGTATTTTAAGTATCAATGTCTCGAAATTTATTTACTTAAAATTTTTTTATAATGTATTTATATGAATTTAGTAGATATAAAAAACCTCAGCTACGAATATTTTAAACAACCCATTCTTAATGATATATCAATTAATATTACAGAAGGTGATAAAATTCTACTTATTGGTTCAAATGGAGCAGGTAAAAGTTCTCTTCTTAGGGTTATGTCTGGTATGCATATGGCAAGTAATTTTGAAAGTTTTTCAGTTTTAGGAAGAAGATCGCCTCATGATCAATTCAATGGATTAGCATATTTGGGTAATAGATGGATTCAAAATATTTCTTTTATTGGTCCTTCACCCTATAAAGCAGATATAAGAGCCGGCGATATGTCTAAAAATTTTCAAAAAGAATATAGAGATAGAAGAGATGAATTAGTTAAGGTTTTAGAAATTAATCTAGATTGGCGAATGCATAAAATTTCAGATGGACAAAGGAAAAGAGTTCAGATTATGTTGGGATTATTAAAACCCTTTAAATTAGTATTAATAGACGAATTTTTAAGCGAATTAGATATTGTAGTTAGAGACAAATTTTTCGAATATTTAATAAAAGAATGTAAATCTAGAAATGGAGCATTTATTTATGCTACTCATGTATTTGACAATGTGGAAACATGGGCAACACATGTAGCTTATATTTCTGGTGGAGATTGTATCGGAAAAGTTCCTATTAAAAATTTTACAAATAATAACTCTATTTATGAAAGTGTTAAAAATAAACTTATAAAAGATCCAAATAGATGCGAAAAAGATTTTATATTAGATAAAAGTATAATGGGACCACAAGGTGGTTATGGAAGTGGTAGAGGTATTAATTTATAATTATTGACACAAACTCATAATGCTTTGTGAATAATAATCAGGTCTGTTTTTTATTTGTAAATTTTTTAATTCATCTAAACTTGTTACCCCTGATAAAACAATAAGTGTTTTGAAATTAGCATTTTTACCAAAATATAAATCACTATCAATTCTATCTCCAACCATACATGTTCTATTTGGATTTAAATGGAAATGGTTTATTAAATAATTGGCTAATTCAATAGATGGTTTTCCTACACATTTAGACTTTCTATTACATGACAGTTCAATAGATTTTATTATCGACCCACTTGCAGGCATTGTCACATTTTCGTTAAATGGAGCAGTAAAATCATTATTTGACGAAATGAAATGACAATTTTTTTGATACTTTAATATACTCGATGCTTTAGCCAACTTAAATGTATTAAAATAATTATCCCATCCAATAATCACTGCTTTATATCTATTATTTGTAATATCATTAAACAAATCTTTTGCTAATTTATTATCATTTGCTAAGTTATTAAATTTTTTATCATTATCTTCCAAACCTGAAATAATTAAATTATGTATATTATTATCCATAATTGTGTTATATAAATTGTTACTACCTATTAAATATATTTCACTTTTTGGCTGTAAATTTAAAGTATTTATATAAAAAACCGTGGCTAATCCAGCATGTATTATATTCTTTCTTTCTGCTGGTATATTAAATGATGTAAACTTATCAAATAATATATCAGATGTTTTAGTAGATGAATTAGTTACAAATAAAACCTGTTTATTTAATTTATTTAAATATTCTATAACTAAATTACTCTTTTCAATTAATTTATCTCTATTCCAAATAACACCATCACAATCAAAGATAAATGTATCAATATTTTGTATCATTTTATTTAAACTGTTTATATCTAAATTATCTAAATTAATCATATACTATACACTATATAATATATACTAATATACCTTACATTTATATAGAGAGCATTTATATATAAAAATTTATTGATTGAAAATTTTAAATTTGAATAAATATTATATTAATAATGTATTAATAAAATGAATTTATCTAATTTAGATAGTAGACAACTTCTCGTATTAGATCAATTTAAAAGAGGAAAAAATATATTTATGACTGGTCCTGCTGGAACAGGAAAGAGTCATTTAATTAAAATTATTAAAAAATGCTGTGAAACAATGGGTAAAGACTATCAAGTAACTGCATTAACAGGATGTGCTTCCCTATTACTCGATTGTAATGCTAAAACATTACATTCATGGTCTGGTATAGGTATAGGACAAGGTGAAATGGACCTAATTTTGAGAAGAATTAAACGAAAAAAAGGTGTTTCAAAAAGATGGAAAAATATAGATGTATTGATTATCGACGAAGTTAGTATGATGTCTAAAAAATTATTTGAAATATTAGATTATGTTGCTAAAAACATTAGAAGAGATTTAGATCCTTTTGGTGGTATTCAAATAATATTTTCAGGTGATTTTTATCAATTACCACCTGTTGGTGATAGTAGTACAGATGAAGGTAAATTTTGTTTTGAATCTAACTTATGGGAGATGACTTTTCCCAATATAATTGAATTAACTAAAATATATCGCCAAGATGATCCAACATTTTCTAAAATTCTTAATCAAATAAGAGTTGGGCGAATAAAAAAATCCTCAATTCGTATTCTCCAAAGTAGAATTAAGGATTTTCCTGTATCTGATATTAAACCAACAATCCTTTTACCCAGAAAAAGGGAAGTTGATAGTATTAATATGAGAGAACATCTTCTTCTTCCTATAAAAGGTTCAAAAAAATATAGTTTAGAAATAACACGTCCTAAAACATCTAAAATGACTGAATTAGGACTGAATGATAATATTATTCAGTCCGAAATCGATTTCTATACCAAAAATTCTAAATTATCTGAACATATGGATTTTAAAATAGGTGACCAAGTAATGTGCACTTCCAATTTAGATGAAAATATTGTAAACGGGAGTAGAGGAGTTGTAATTGAAAATAAAGAAGGACCCGTAGTAAGATTTATTAATGGAATAGAGCTTGAAATGAAACCTCATGGATGGGAACATGAACAAATTTCTGGATTACACTTTAAACAAATTCCTCTCATGTATGCTTGGGCACTCACTATTCATAAATGCCAAGGAGCAACTTTAGATTTTTGTGTAATGGATATAGGAAAAAATATTTTCGCATGTGGTCAAACCTATGTAGCACTCAGTAGAGTTAAAAATATTGATGGATTATATTTGACCGGATTTGATCCATATAAAATAATGATTAATAAGCAAGTAAAGGAATTTTATCAAAAACATACTAATAAAAATTTAGTGAAAGAAGAAATAATTACTAATAATAATATAAATAATCAAAACTTACTCAATTGGGTAAATTATTCGGTATCAAAAAGCGATGATGCTGAGAAAAAAAGAAAAGAATTAGAAAAACTATTAATAAAAAATAAGGAGGTTAGTAAAAAAGTTCTCAGAAATAAAAGTTCCACTAAAAATACTAAGTCAGATATTCCTATCTTCTTTGGTGACCGCGAAGCTATATTAGATGATATATTATATAATAAATTAAAATTATTCCGCAGTAAATTGGCAAAGGAAAAGAACATACCCCCTTACTGTATATTTCATAATAAGGTATTAAATAGTCTAAGCACATATAAACCTAAAAATAAAAATGAAATGGAACAAATAAAAGGTGTTGGTAAAACATTTATTGATGTTTATTCAGAACAAGTTTTAAACTTTATTTTGGAAAAGTAATTCCGATACCAACTTTTTAACATTTTCATTATCTACATTTATAATCTTATCAAAAAGATTGTCATCCATATTATCTTGTAATATTTCAGAAGAATGTTCTAATAAAGCTATATGTTGTTCAGCTTTATTTCCATAAAGTTGATGTAGTCTTTCTTTCTGTAATTGAGAAGAAATAACTAATTTTACTAAGATAAAACCATTTTTTTTAAGATAAAATAATTCGTTTGGATATCTTACATCGTCTACTAATACAAAATTATATTTTTTAGACTCTTTTATTAGATATTTTGAAAATACATCTTCATCAATTTCTCTCATTTTAGATCCAATTTTTTGTAATAATTCTCTGTCTTTGTATTCCATACCATATAATTCTATTGCTATATCTTTTATTTTAGAAGCAAATGATAAAATTTCAAATTCTGGTTGAAGACTTCGAAGATATTGACATATAAAACTTTTCCCACTACACATTTTTCCTATAAATGCTATTTTAATACTCATATTTCTTATTATATTAATATATTATATAATGTTTTATATCCTTATTAAATAAAAATATTATTATAATAAAATATTATTAATAAAATATAACTAAAATATATAATGAAGGAAACTGTTCATGGATTATGGATTGGTAAGTTAGGAGATATTCAACAACTTTCCATTCGTTCATTTTTAAAAATTGGACATCCTTATCACTTATGGGTATATGATCTTCCTAAAAATATTCCAAAAGGAACTATTATAAGAGACGCTAATGAAATTTTTCCTAAAAATATGGTGTTTAAACATTGGAGTGGTAACTTGGCAACTTTTGCTGATATGTTTAGATATAAATTATTATATAAATATGGTGGATGGTGGGTGGATCTTGACTTAGTTTGTCTAAAACCCCTTCCTTCACATATAAAATATTTTTTTGGAGGAGAACGAGCTAAAAAAACTGGAGCATTTAAACGCCCACAACCTCATACATTTTGGATTGGTTTAATGAAATTTCCTAAAAATGATCCCATTTTAAAAGTAATGTATACTGACATGACTACTAAAAAAAAGGATTTTCAAATTAAATCGAAAAAATTACAATTTAATTATGGACAAACTCAATTAGGTAAATTATTACAGGATAAATATGGTGATCATTTCCTCTATACTCAGAATAAAATTAGTGTGGATTTATTTAATCCCCTTAGTTATTTTGATATGATTGATTTTTTCTATCCCAAGGAAACTAAAAAATGCTGTAAAAGATGGGGTTGGGAGGAAATGAATGTAGATGAAATTATACAACGTTCATATACGGTTCATTTATATAATAAAATAATACTTGAATTGAGTGAAAAAAGAGGAATGGAAAGTTATCTTATAAAATATTTAAATAATATAGTTAATAATTAAATTAAATAATTTATTTAATTAGTTAATATGACTTAATTAATGGTATGATACATTGATTATACCATTTATTATTTATGCACTTATTTTTATGGGCAACGTATTTTCCGTGAATAAACATTTGCCTTAAAGCTATTCTTTCCATATCTGAAAATACTTCATAATACATTTGTATAAACCATATTATCATATCAGTTGAACCATACTGACACCCATATGTAAATAATTGTTGGTAAATATAAGCACCACTTAGTTGATAATCATCTTCTGTTATATTACCTAGTTCCTGATATAAATTATTTAATTCTTTAATATCATTAACTCTGATAATGTCTTTTCCTCTACTGATAATACGTCGAGTTGACATTCTAGTATATATATTATATCAAAAAAAAATATAAATGTTTAAATCAATTTTAATTATAATTAATAATATGGATTATCTTGAAAATAAGTAGAACCTGTCCAATTCACCCAACCTTCTCTTTCATGTCTTGACCATAATTTTTCGTATTCATTACTGGGGTGGTTTGCCCAACCATGTCTTTCTAAACCCCTGTCTGTTTTAAACTCACTATTACATTGGCGACACATTATTTTCGGTTTTTCACGCTTTTTAGGTGTATAGTTTTCCATAAATTATATAATAAAATTATTACAATATCTTTAAATATTGTTTTACATTAGTAAATATACTAAAATATCATTAATACGTAAATATTATAGATATATATATTAGAAGAATCATTATTATCAATACGGAGACAATTAGATATGATTGTTGAATAGTATTAATATTAGTGTTAATAAACTGAGATATTTGTTTCTGTTGTTGGTAATACCATATTAACCAATCTATTTTTGAAACATCAATGAGTGGTCTAAATGACTTGTAATAAAAGTCATAGACTTGATAATTTAGCCCATTTAATTTAGATAAATATTTTTCCCTATCTTCACTCCATTGTGGTAAATGTTTAGAACTGGGATCCAATAATTCTCTACACAACTTGTTAGCGTAAAATATTCCTAATTTTTCTTCATCTAATAGATCTGATACGACAGAATAACATCCAGCCATTCTACAAATGTGTATGGCATTGGAATACGTTACAAATGTATTCCCAGCTTTGATAACCTCTAATTGTTCTGATTCAAGGTCATCTATAACATCTACCCCACTCAATTCAGTTCCTAGTTTTTTATCTAAATCATTATAATATTCTACAATAGAGTCATCTTCGGTGCATAAATTTATAACCAAGAAAATATTATAATTTTTTGACAAATATCTGAGTTGACTTTCAAATGAAGAAGAGCTATTGGGCATACCATCAGTAATAAAATTCAGACATACAGGAATATGTTGATAATTTTCACTATTAATAAAAGTATGTAAACTATTTTTAAAATGTTGAGTTATTTTACCCAAAGGAGTATTTCCTCTGATATTACTAGAGTCAAGTATTCTTTTTTCTAAAATATCTAGCTTATCTGCCATGTTGTCTTTTTCTGGATCTATATGGATACAATCTATATCTTCTTCCCATTTAGATGCATAAATATTTTTAGGATTCAAAAGATAATATCCTGATTTCATTCCACGATCTATATTATACTGTGCACATTTCATCGTTTTGTATATGGCTTCATCCCAACGACTGACTCCTTGTATTTTGGTAATTTTACCCGTTTTATCTTCTAAGAATATTTTTCCATCATATGTATTCATACTTACACTATTATCTATTACATACATAGCATATTGTGATTTATCTCCTATCAATTCATCTCTTTTTTTCCCATGTGATGAATTAAATTTAAAATTAGATGAATTAGTAGAGCTATTTAATGTATTAGATGATTGGTTATTAGGAATTATGTTTGAATTTTGACTATTATTTTCTATCATATCTAATAAACTTCTATTTAAAACAGTATTGGTAATTGGTCCCCTACATTCTGGACAAGATCTACTTGTTCTCATCCAGCGTGTAATACATGGTTGGCAAAACGTATGACCACACGGATTACAATTCATGGGTGGATTAATATCTCTCATATATTGTTCTAAACATACACTACAACTTGGTTCTTGTGACATTTTTAGATTAATGGGTTTTATTTAGTTTACAATGATCATAAACACGTTTCAAATTTTAAAACTATATAATAATTTATTTAATTCCCTTTATATTAAACCACCATATTTTTTTTATTACCAAACAAAGCTTCATCCATAAAATCTTTATAAATAGACCCAAAACCTATTAATATTCCAGTATGATAAGAGGTATGTAAAAATCTCATAGCTCCTCCTCTATAAAAATGTCTAATTCCTAGTTTTCGTAATTCGTTAAATTCCTCTACTAAATTACCAGAACCGTTACTTTTTTGTAAAGAAGCAACCATTACATCGAATGGAACTGTTAGTAAACTTAACGCACCACCAAACATACCTGCTCCAAATTTTCCAGGCATTGTTTCGTAAAATTCCGGAAATTGTTCCTTAAATAATTCAACTCCATAAAATCTTATTCCCCAATCTACACCCTTCTTTAATATCATTGGACTTAATCCACGATAAAATCCACGAAACCCTTGTTCTTTCCAAATATTAGATACTAATGCTCCTGAACTAACTTTTTTTTGAGATGATTTGTGATTCATTGTCATAGCCTCTATTTTCAAACGTTGCGTTGGAGTTATAAAAAAAGATTGAGCAACTCCACCGCACATTCCTCCTATTATTCCAGAAGTTCTTTCTATATTTTCAGAATTAAAACCTAATATTGATTGGTTTTTTATAATATTATCCTTAACAAACGACTGAGTGTATAATATAGGTATACCTTTGGTGGATTGAATAATAGCCCATGGATAAAATCCACGATAATATCCTTTCCATCCAGATTCTTTCCATAAATTTCTAAATATATTTGGATAAGATTTAGCAGTAGCTTGTTTAATAATTTTAGTAGATTCCATAGTATGTCCTAATAAAGTCATTTCAGTTAAGGTAGCCATCATTCCTGAACCCAAGTATAAAAATCTATTTTTTGTTTCGGAATTCATAACTAATTATTGTAATAGCCTAATATTTTTATAATTAATCAGTAATTAAATTTAAGATGGCAAATTTAATATAGTGACATTATTAAAAAAATTGTTGGTTAGTATTTTGATTGTATTGGTTGCTTTGGTTGTATTGGTTGCTTTGGTTGTATTGGTTGCTTTGGTTGTATTGGTTGTGTTTATTTGGTTGCGTTGGTTTTGTTTTAGTTTTCTATATTTATATTTTTCTTTTTTGGATATTTTATCCAGTAATCTGGTAATTCATCTAAATATTCTCTAAATATTCCATAAACCTTTTTTAAATTTCGTAAGTCATCTTTTGAAATATTATTCAATGTGCTTTTTCTTTTTTCTAAATTTTCTATTTCTTCCATGTTCATTTCTATTTTAAAATCTTTTTTTAACATCTCGCCTATAGTATTTAATAGTGATTTATCTAATTTACTATAATTGATAAATAAGATTGGGTAATGTACATCTGAATTAAACCAATTCATAAATTGTGATTTTAAACGAAGTGTATCCGACGATAATTCTTTTATAAATTTTCTATAGTTTACTTTTTTCTTTTTGTTATAAATTTTCTTTCCAGCCAAAACATTAATAGTTTTATATAATTTTCTTCTGAAAATAGAATATAATGATAAATATGGATCTCCAAAAATATATACTGCTAAAAAATTATTATTCTTAATATGTGGGGGATAATGTAAATGAACTGATTTGATCAAATTACAAGTATTTCTATTAATTATTGATCTATTTTTAATTTTAAATATATTAAATATTTTTCGTAAGTAATTAGTTCCACATCCCCCATATGAAAATATCCAATAGTTAAATTGTCCCTCATTTAAAAATTCTTCCCCTTCCAGTTGCGAAATATTAGTATTATAAAACATTACTTACATTAATTTTTTTTTTTTTTGAGTAATTTTAAATTATACTCTATACATTACCAATATGTTCTTAAATTTAAAGAAATTTAAAGGAATTTAAAAACTTTATCTAATTATATATATATTTATTGAAAATATTAACTGTAAATATATATATTATTTAATTACTCATTTTTCCCATACTTTTGGCATAATTTAACAACTAATTTTCTATATTCTTCTTCGGCAATTTCTTTAGTTTTTCCTTCCTGTTTTTTCCAAGAACTCCATTTTATTCTCGCTTCAATTTGATAAAAAGCTGGTTGTTCGATATTTATATTTCCTAATAATGTTTGTTTATATAAGCCATATAATAAAGCCTTTTCTTCGTTATTTGGAGGCGACGAAAGTTTAGTCGCAATTGTTGCTACTTGATCAAATGTCATATCTTCTAGCATACTATTATTCATTTATAGATATTATATAAATTATATATTTTTAGAGAAATTTAAACTCTATTTAAATATTTTTGTAAAATATTTTTCCCTAATTTTCCTGAAGATAATACCCATCTTTTAGTTTGAGGATTGTAAATTTTATCATATGCTCCTGCTTTTTGTCTTACTAGTTTTTGAAGAAGTTTTTTAGCCCTATCTCTTTTATATATTTTGTTTAATGGCATTTTTCCCGAAAAATTATAACAGTTTTCGCCATCATAGCAGGATGCTATACACGAAGGTCCATATTCAGTAGATTCACAACATTCTTCTGGATCATAATTTCCTATTTTACATTGTGTTAATTCCATTATTTCTTTGAAGTTTGTTGGATCTCCTTGTTCATTGACACATCTATTTATTTCATCTTTATAATCTTCTTGATAGCATGGGTAATTACATGGTATTCCAGGTAAGCAACATTCTTTCGGATTATATTTCCCAATTTTACAACCTCCTCCTTTTTTAGATTTTAATCCTGATTTATTCATATTTTTATTTTTAATCTGGGATTTATTTGATTGAATTTTACCTAATTGTTGTCTTTTTTCAATCATAGCTTGTTGAACTCTAATATGTTTTTTCGTATATTTACTACTTTTAGATTTTTTATTCTGTTTTTTTTCTCGTTTTTGTTGTCTATTTTTACCTCCTGAAATTTGATCCATATTATACTATATATTAATATTTTCATTTCATATGTTATATTAAAAATATTTAATAATTTACCACTTTTACATTTATTAACACACTATCTGACTTTTCTAAATCAAATTCTAACTTTACATAAACCCTATATAAATTATTAACATTAGAATGTTTATCTAATAAAAAAATTCTAAACTCCTTATATGCTTTAAAACTAATTTTTTTATCAGTTAAATCAATACTGATCCTATAAGGTTTTCTCTTATGTTTTAATTTTTTTTTCTCTCTCCTTGACAATTTATACTTATCATCTAATTCTCCTATATGATAATTTTCCCTATCTATATTATTAAATAATGCTTCAAAAGGTAAACCTAGTAAAGCTTGTGTAGTTAACATTGCTATTTTTGTAGAAATTTCAGAAGTATATTTAAATTCTAAAAAATTTTGAAGTTGAGTAATTGTTTTTACTCTATGATTATTGATAAAAATTCGACATCTATCTAAATCTACTTCGCATTGTTGCCAAATAGCATCATTTTTTTTGTTTGAATAAGCTCCTTTAATATCATCTATAAAGTAATCTAATGGAACAATTATATCTCCTTCGAAATTACCATGCATTTCCATCTCATCTAGTATATTTAAATTTTTAGATATGTTAATTCGTGGTTCATTTTCCCTAGATGATGTATATACATTATCTACATATATGAAATCATCCGTAGATTCCTGCAGGTGAACTGATATATCTAAAGATTGAGTTTTAGGTATATCAAAGTTTTTAAATTGAATAAAATGAAAATCATCCATATTATTATAATTTAATATAAAAGTTTTAAGCATTTATATTAAATTTATTTGAATTTATTGATAAATCTATTAATATAACTATTTTCTTCCAAATATGTATTTAGAATTTCTTCATTATTTACAGTTTTATTATAATGTATTGTACATCCCCAATTATGTCTACTATTTACTGTTCCCGATGGTGGATATATTTTTTCTATTTGACAATCTAAACCACAATTATTTAAATATTTTTTAATCATACCACAATTTTCTTCATAAGGAAAACTTATTATACTTTTACTGTCATATAATTTATCCATTGATATTACTTAAATTATATATTATCCTTTAAATAATTACTTATCTTCCATATTTACCCATCCCCACAATATGATAGATATTCTTCCATTCTCATTTTTTTCTTTTTCCGGAATAGGTAATATACCATGTCTCCATTCTATATTTACATCTTTACTAAAAACATAAATACTTCCATGTGGTAATGGTAAAGATACAACAGATCGTGCTTTAGTATGTTGAAATGCTGCTTCTCTTTCAGCACCAAAAGATATTACTTTTATTTTTGGAATTAACTTCAAATATATAAATTTTTTAAAATATTAGAAATATAATTTTAGTTTAAAAATAATTTATTAAGATATGCTATAAAATGACCGAGCCTAATAAAAATAATACTGTTGATAACGTCGAGTTAGAAAATAATGTTTCTTTAGTTGATGAACAAGATACTTCTCATAATAAATTAGACTGTGATGAAATTCATAAAATGCTTGTAGATTGTCGTAACTCAGACGGTGAAAATGCCGATACTTGTCAAGAAATATTAAGTAAATTTAAAGATTGTTCTAATACATTGAAGGTTAAGACTGTTAATGATAATCCAGTAGATGAAACTATATTTAACTGAAATATTATTCAATTATTAACACACTGGTAATTTAAATTTCTCTTAAAATATTAATGTTAAAGAAAAATTTAAAAAAATATATAGTTTTTCAAATTTGGGGTAATAATCCTCTTTTTTTAATAGGAATGATTGAAAATATAAAATTAGCAACTATAATATATCCTTCCTGGAAAGTTCGAATTTATTATAGCGATATTCCCGATCACTTTTTAATTCGATTGAAAAAATGTAACATTGAATTGATATCTGAAAAAATAAATGATAAAATCAAATATCAAATTTGGAGAATATTACCTCTTTTTGATAAACGAGTTGATATCTTTATTTGTAGAGATGCAGATAGTCGTTTAAATTACAGAGAAAAAGCAGCGGTCGATGATTGGTTAGAGTCTGAAAAACCCTTACATATAATGAGAGATCATCCAATTGGACATAAAACTCTTATTTTAGCAGGAATGTGTGGTTTCAATAATATTATTATTAAAAAAACTATAAAAATAAAAGACTCAAGCTTAATTCATCAACTTCGATTAAATGATGTAGACAGTGATCAGGAATTTTTAAGGAAAATCATATTTCCTTTTTTTAGTAGTAATCATTTGGCTCATGATAAATATAGTCATTTTGAGTATGGATGCGAACGAGATTTTCCACCCATTGACCCAAGTAAAAGAATAATAAGTAATTTTGTAGGAGAAGTTCACGATTTTTATAATAATCCTATTAATTGGAATGTAAAAAAAAAATTGAAAAATTTAAATTTAGATAACGTAAAATGTTGTGAAATATATGGTTTTAAAATACCTACACAATTAGAATGTATAAAATTAGAAAAAAACACAGAAAATGATCATGATTATTTTCAAAATTATCATCCAAAATTGAGTGATAAAAAAATACATAAAAATGTAGTCCAAATACAACAAACCTTAGAAAATTGTAAGAAAAAAGATAATAAAAATTTGGAAAGAATAAATGGTTTAGATATTAATATAAAAAAATGTATGTCTCATTTGGCTAATATTGAAAATCTTAATAAAAAATCCGAAAAGAATAAAAATGAGATCAAGGCATTAAATTCTAATATTGATAGACGATTTTCGGAAAAATTTGAAAAAATTACTAATATAGAGAAAATATTAGGAGAAAATAAAAATTTAATAGAATCTATCAAATTAGAATTCAAAGAAAAAATTAATACCATAAATACAAGTTGCCTAAACATAGGCAATAATATGAAAACTTCTCAACTTAAAATAGATGAACATACCGTTCTTTACCAACAAATTGAAACATATAAAAACGATATTCAATCTCTTCAAAAAACTATTAAACATCTTAAAAATAATCAATTTTATATCAAGGGATTTATATTTAGTGTTTCAACGATTTTTTTATCTTCAGTTGGAATATACTATAAAGAATATTTAAATCATTATCTTTAACCAGTATCTCTAGACTCTACCAAAATCGTCTTCAAATCTTTCAATATCATCTTCACCTAGATATTCCCCAATTTGAGTTTCTACAAACTCGACTAATTCATCTCCTATATTTTCCATACGATGTAATGAACCTTTTGGAATATATACATGTTGGTTAGCATGAAGAATTAATTCATCATCTCCAACACGGACTTTAGCAGTTCCCTTAGCTATTACCCAATGTTCACTTCTCTTTTTATGACTTTGGAGAGATAATCTTTTTCCAGGATATACACCTATTCTTTTTACTTTAAAACCAGAAATATCTGTTCCTTCTACATTGATATACCAACCCCATGGTCGATAAACCTTAGCATGACAATATGGTTCTGGTCTATTATCTGATTTTAATTTTTTGACAAATTGTTTTACATCTTGACTACGTTCACGATGTGCTACAAATAATGTGTCTCTAGTATCGATTATTACTAAATCTTCTACACCAAGTGTAGTCACAAGTCTACCGTTTGATTTAACTAAACAGTTTTTAGTATCAACTGACATAACATCTCCCTCTAAATAATTTCCATTGTCGTCTTTGGGTAAATGACTATGTAAAGATCTAAATGATCCTATATCACTCCAATATCCACTATAAGGAACAACTTTACCACCTTGATGAAATTCCATGACTGCGTAATCTATCGACTCGTCTCTTACATGTTGAAATTGTTCCTTGTTAAGAACCATTACCTTATCTTGTTCTTTACTAGATTGAACTGTAAATAAAACTGACTTCCAAATATCTCCCGCATGTTCTACAAAATTATCTCTCATAGTTGATCTTTTGAAGAGAAAATTTCCTGAATTCCATAAATAATTACCTTGTTTTAAATAAGATTCAGCAACAATTTTATCAGGTTTTTCTACAAATTTTATTAAATTATTATTTTCATAATTTATGTAACCATATCCTGTTTCTGGGTAGGTTGGTTGAATTCCAAAAACAACAATACTAGACTTATCATTTAACTTAGTTGATGTATTAGTTGATGTATTAGCTGATGTATTATCAATTAATTCTAATCCAGAATGAACAGCCTTTTTGAAACATTCATGATCCCACATATGGTCTGCTGTCATCACTAACATATTATTATCATCTGATATTACTTGACAAGCACTGGCTATAGCAGCAGCTGTATTTTTACCAAATGGTTCCACAATTATTTTGTAATTCGAAATAGAAAGTTCTCCTAGTTGTTCCTTAGCTAAAAATTGATGTTTTTCATTACATACTACGATATAATTGACGGGATTCAAATTTTGAGCTGTTAATATGGATAGTTGAAACATAGTAAATTTATTATCTGTTAATTTTAAAAATTGTTTAGGAAGGAGGACTCTTGATAATGGCCATAATCTTGTACCATTACCTCCACACATAATAACTACTGTTAAACTGGATAACTTAGACATATATATATATATATATCTTTTGCTGATTACTGAATTTTAAAAAAAAATATTTAAATTAATTATATATATTATATTATAAAATGACTAAAGCACTTATTTTATTTGACGTAGATGGTACTCTTACCAAATCTAGACTAACTATTAAAAAACCAATGATAGATATGATTCACCGTTTGAGAGATTTAAAAGATATTGATATTGGAATTGTAGGTGGATCTAATTTAGTAAAACAACGGGAACAATTAGGAGATGAAATTTTAGCCCTATTTGATTGGACTTTTTCTGAAAATGGCTTAATGGCTTTTAAGGCTGGAGAATTAATCAAAGAAACCTCAATCAAAGATTTTTTAGGTGAAAAACAAATTGGACTATTGATTAATACTGTATTAGAACACTTTTCAACAATTGAATTACCAGTTAAAAGAGGAACTTTTGTTGAATTTAGGAATGGTATGATAAATATTTGCCCAGTAGGAAGAAGTTGTTCTCAGTCAGAAAGGGAAGAATTTTTTGAATTAGATCAACGAGAAGGTATTAGAAAAAAAATAGTTGCCTATCTTAGGGAAAAATTATCTCATCTGGGATTATCTTATTCAATTGGTGGACAAATTAGTATTGATGTGTTTCCTCGAGGTTGGGATAAAACCTATTGTTTACAATTTGTTGACGACAAATACGACGAAATTTATTTCTTTGGTGATAGAACAATGGAGGGAGGCAATGATTATGAAATTTATTCTCATCCGAGAACTAAATCATATGCTGTCGAACAACCATCTGATACACTTAAATATCTAAATGAAATTTTTTTTTAATAATTTAAATATAAATTTGAAATATTATTTAAAGTAAATATTTTAAAGTTATTCTATAGTATAATTGTATTAATATGTCTTCTTCACATTTAATATTATTCGATATATATACATTGATTCCAAATGAAAATAATAATTTAGATTTATTCGAAGGCGTTGAACGTATCGAAAATATAATTCGCTCCTTAATTGAATTATCGAAAAAAAAAATTAATATTGGAATTATAAGTGAAAATAATATTGATACTATTTATAACCATTTAAGTGAAGATATTCTTAATAAATGTGACTATATATTTTCTGAAAATGGTATTAGAACTTATGAAAGTAATTTATTAATTCATAAGGAATCTATTATTGATTATTTAGGTAAAGAAATTTTAATGGAAATAATCTATAATACAAATGATATGATTAATAATTCTTGGGTTAGTTTTATAAATCAACAAATTATTATAAAAACAGGTCAAATTGAGATACATTTTGAACTTTCCAATATGGTTGACCAAGACAACTGTATTGTTGATCATCTAGAAACACTTCTGTTCAGATTAAAAATTAGTTTAGATAAACATAATGTTGACTGTGTTATATTAGATAATAATATTATCATTCGTCCTATTAATTGGGACTCAAATTATTGCCTTTCAGTCATCGATAATCAATTAAATTTTAGTAAAATTACTGTTTTTAGAAATAATAGTTTAGTAAATTTAAATTTAAATTCAAATTTATCAGCTGATATAGATAAAATTTTAGTAAAAAAAAGTGATAATTTAGGTGATATTATTAGAAAAAAATTTTTACAAGCTTGATTTATTGTTTCATTTAAATAATCATATATTATGCTATTAAAATATATTACATAAATATATGTTAAAAAATTTTTTAAAACTTAATAAATATTTATCTACTGAGCAAAAAATGATTATTGATTCGGTTCAGAAATTTTCACAAGCGTATTTATCACCTAGAATAGTAGATGATTACCGAAATGAGATAGTTGATAGAGACATATTTAAGGAGATGGGAAATTTAGGTATTTTAGGACCAACTATCCATGGATATAATTGCTTAGGTGAATCATATCTAACTTATGGACTTATAGCTAAAGAAATTGAAAGTATTGATAGTGGATATCGATCGATGTTCAGTGTTCAATCATCACTGGTTATGTTACCTATTTCTAAATTTGGAAATGATTCACTTAAATCTAAATATTTGCCTGAATTACAAAGTGGTAATATGATTGGATGTTTTGGATTAACAGAACCTAATCACGGTTCTAATCCAGGTGATATGGAAACTAGTGCTGTAAAGGATGGTTCAGATTTTATACTTAATGGATCAAAAACTTGGATTAGTAACTCTCCTATCGCAGATGTTTTACTTGTTTGGGCTAAAGAAAATGGAAAAATTAAAGGATTTATATTAGATAGAGATATGGTTGGTATTGAAACACCCAAAATAACTGGTAAATTATCGCTTAGGGCATCAGTGACTGGTATGATTCATCTCAATGATGTTAGAGTTCCTAAAGAAAATATGCTAGATGTTGAAGGATTAAAGGGACCATTTACTTGTTTAAATAGTGCTCGTTTTGGGATATCTTTTGGGACTCTGGGTGCTGCTAAATCTTGTATTGAAAATACTGTAGAATATTGTTTAGATAGAAACCAATTTGGCGAACCATTAGCTAATAAACAATTAATTCAAAAAAAATTAGCTGACATGAATACCGAATATAATTTGGCATTAAATAGTTGCTATCAAGTAGCTAATTGTATTGATAATGATGATTATATTCCAGAAATGATATCAATGATTAAAAGAAATTCATGTATGAAATCATTAGATATTGCTAGAAATTGTAGAGATATATATGGCGGTAATGGAATTTCTGACGAATATCCCATTTTTAGACATATGGTTAATTTAGAAACAGTTAATACATACGAAGGAACATCGGATATTCATGCTCTTATTTTAGGTAAATATATAACTGGTAAATCAGCTTTTTAGTAAAATGATTATTATGTTATAATACAGCATCTATTCATTTTTTTTGTAGTTTTATAAAATTGCTTCGAAGTCTTACTCAAATCCGATGATCTTTGAACTAAATCATCTATTTGTTCTCCTCTAGCAAGTATATTTTCTATATTTTGATACATAATTTCCTTTGTTTCATCTAAATTACATCTTATTGAATACAACTTATCCGCTTCTCGAGGATCTTGATATTTTACTATTTTTTTATAAAATTTATCCCAATCTATAGAATAATCAATAGAAGAATTTTTCCATATTTCTGGAAAATCATGCGTATAGTCATTTAATATACCATTTAATAATCTATGCATTACTCTAATCGGATATTTATCATTATCCATTACAGCACAAATTACTATACCTGAACTTTTCATTAATGTAACTACATATAAACCCTTATGTTGTATATTTGTAAATCCTACTTTATTAGAGAGAGAAATTGCTTGTCTACTTATAAAATTACATAATTCTTTCATTGAGCTCTTTTGATAAAAATATAAGTTTTCTAAATAAAATGCTCCCGAAAGTATTATAGCTTTATTATTGGTTTTATTTTTTTTTTTTCCGATAATTAAAGATAATAATGTCATAAATTATTATTTATAATTAATGTTTAATGAATATGTTTAAATATTTTTAAACTAAATAAGTATTTTAAATATTATCTAATACATCTATTGCCGGTAAACTGGTTCCTTCCAATAGAGATAATGTAGCCCCTCCTCCAGTGCTTACATGAACTCCTAACTTCGTGTAAGAATACATTTTAAAACAGGTTGCTGTTTCTCCTCCTCCTATAATAGCGGATGCTTGTAATCTTTCAGTTACATCTCCTATTTTTGATGTAATAGATTTTGTTCCTTGTGAAAAAGACTCAAATTCAAACACACCCATTGGACCATTCCATAATATAGTTCTTGCTTTTTTCAATACTTCGTCGAATTTTGTACATGATTTTATTCCTATATCTAATCCCATATATCCTTCAGGAATGTTTTCACCCTCATCAATATATTGTTTTTTACAATCCTCTGAAAAGTTATTACCAGTCTTAAAATCTATTGGTAAATGTATTTTTACACCTTGTTCCGCTGCTTTAGACATAATTGATTTGATTTCTTTTGCTCCAACTGGGTCAAAAATAGAGTCACCTATTTCATAATTTTTCAATATTTTGAGAAAAGTAAATGCCATACCTCCACCGATAATTATATGATCCACTTTGTCTAATAAATTATATATTAATTTAATTTTATCACTTACTTTTGCTCCACCCATTATACACACAAAAGGTCTTTTTGGGCTATTTATCTTTGGTAATATATTTGTTAATTCTTTTTTTACTAACAAACCACCTATTTTATATTCATATCCTTTACCCATCATACTACAATGATTTCTATGACAAGTACCAAAGGCGTCGTTAACAAAAATATCGGCCAATTTTGCTAATTTTTGTTCAAATAATTCAATATTTATCTGAGAGGATTTTCTTTCTTCTTCGGGATAAAACCTAATATTTTCAATCAATATAATTGAATTTCTTTTATTAGATAATACCGTTTGTGATTGATATAAATCTGTTAAATATACGTCATGGTCAGTATATATTTTTTGTAAATATTTTTTTATTGGCTCCAAACTTAAACCAAGAGTTCTTTTTCCACTTGGTCTTCCTAAATGAGTAACTATAATAATATTTTTTACTCCCTTTTCCCATAATAAATCAATAGTTGGTAAAGATTCTTTAATTCTATCATCATTTATTATAACATCATCTTTTATAGGAACATTATAATCTGTTCGTAATAGTATATTTTTATCCGAAATTGAATATTCTATTGTATCTAAAAATTTCTTGTTCATTGATATATTTATAATTAGATTTAATTATTTAATTATTTATAATTAGATTTAATTATCTAAAGATATCGCTATTTTTTCTTTTTTACTGTTCTTTTCTCCTAATTTAGGTAAACTATTTGGAACATCTGGTAATTGTGATAACGCAAATACGTTGTCTAATCCCATTAATTCTTCCATAGTATTAATTGTCTCAATTATATTATCTATTGGTTGAAGAAAATTGTCAATATATTCAGGCGTTCCCCCATCTCTTGTAATAAAAGTTAATAAAAATTTAATAAACTCGGTTTTGAGACCTTCTACTAATTGTAATAACTTTAATACCTCTTTATTTGGTTTTGAAAAATAATCTTTTTTATCTACGGTATATTGTCCTAATTGTGTAACCATATCACAAATTAATTGAACAAATTCTATTAATTTATCTCTATTATGTATTGAATGTGGGATATTTATTTTTACAGATTGAGGTCTATTAATATTAAAATTTAAATTTTTAAGGACAGAACCAGTTATTACAACACCTCTATTTTTTTTTAATGTATTAATAATTGCCGATGTATATTGACAAGATACTTGTGATATATGAATGTATGGATTAGTATATAGTTGTTTTGATTTCTTTATTTTTATAGCAGTTGTTTTTTTTACAGGTTTTTGAGATCTTTTTGACATTTCTTGTAATATTTTTACCGCATTTGGGTGTTTCTTAGGATCTGGATTTTTTGCTTTATTATTTAGTGGACAGTTTGTCATTCTTGTACCTAAACTTCCACATAGACTACATTTATTTTTATTTGATGACATAATTACTGATATAATAATATATAATTTTAAAAAATTATTAAAAAAATAATTTAAATAATAAAACAAATAATTTAAACATATTGTTAAAAATAATTGAAACATATTGTTAAAAATAATTGAAACATATTGTTAAAAAAAATAATTGAAATATATTATTTTAATGATTTATATTGGAAAATCGAATAAGTAATGATAACGAAAATATCAATAATATTATTTGAATAACAACATTCACTATTCCTATTTTTTCAAAAGATGTATCTCGTAAATCTTGACATAATCTGTCGCCGTAGTATAATTCAAAACTTCCCCAAGCGACCATTGATATATAATAGACTGTGGGAATAGACATAAATATTATTTTTTCCATTACAAATTCTATATGTAAAATAATTGCTTTTCCTACAAATGTAAACATTAACCACGTAAAACATGATACTAACAAATATTCCCATAAATTACTCGTCTTACATGACATAGCTTGATCATAATAATTAGTCATATAAATAAATTGAAATACGTAGTAAGATACTATTCCTCCACAAATTGAGATAAATAATGTTAATAATAAACTACCTATACCACATATCACACAGTTTTCTCTCTTATTTGGAAGATGCATATTTTAATAATTTTTGAATAAAAATAAATAAAAAAATCAAATTTAAGAATCAAATTTAAGAATCAAATTAAAGAATTATAAATTTATTATAAATATTATAAAAAAATATATTTTTATATTAATGAGTGATCAATTTAGAAATATATTATCTGAATCCACTAATAAAGCGATGAAGGGTGGAATATCAGGAGCCAGTGCCATGGCTCTGCAAGTAGGTACACTGATGTGGTTACGTACAACTATTAACTATCAATATAGACATGGTGTTTCAACAAGTGTAGCTTTTAAAAATCTGTATAGGGATGGTGGAATTAGGCGATTTTATAGAGGTGTTGGGCCAGCTTTACTACAAGCACCATTATCTAGATTTGGCGATACTGCTGCTAATATTGGTGTATTGACATTATTAAACTCTTATCCGCAAACGGAAGAATTACCAGTATTATTTAAATCGATTTGTGCTTCTGGAGCAGCAGCATTATGGAGAATTAATATTATGCCTATTGATACATTAAAAACAACTTTACAAGTTCATGGTAAAAATGGATTATTTAATTTAAAAAATAAATTTCATCAAAATGGAGTTAAAGTTTTTTACCATGGATCATTAGGTGCATTTGGTGCCACTTATGTGGGACATTTTCCGTGGTTTGCTACCTTCAATTATTTAGATTCTAAAATACCAGAATATGATTCAACTATTAAGAAATTTTCTAGAAATGCCGGTATAGGTTTTTGTGCGTCAGTAATATCAGACACCTGTTCTAATTCAATTAGGGTTCTCAAAACTACCAGACAAACTTATGAAACTCCAATATCATATGTAGATGCCGCTAAACAAATTATTAAAAATGATGGAATTATCTCCTTATTTGGAAGAGGTTTAAAGACCAGAATAATTGCGAATGGTGCGCAAGGTATGATGTTTACAGTATTATGGAAATATATGATGGAATTAATGGAATAAATATATTTAAAGATTTACATAGTTAAATATGTAATATTAATTGACATTCTATTATAATGAAAATTTGTGTTATTTGTTTAAGAAATTGTGGTGAACTAAGTATGATACATACACCGTGTCAACACCAATTTTGTATAACATGTATTTTAAAATGTGCTGAAATAAATAATAAATGTCCCTTATGTTTACGAATTTTAGATAACAATTTTTTCATTCAATGTGCCATTAATAGTAGAAAAATATTATATGATTGTGAAACAGGGTATATATTACGTTCTAAAACAAAAACTGAAAGAATGGTATTATATCGAAATTTCACATCTTTTTTACTAAACTTATTCGACAAAACAGATGAACTATTATATGTTCGAAAAGATTTAGCTCATATGATTTATAAAATTTTTTTTGATAATTATAATTTAATATTAATGGTAATAAATTATGGTGTTCATACCCGACTCTTGTTTCAAACAGCTATAGGTAAATTATTTTCTATGACATATATAGATGATTGGGATGGAGGAAAATATTGGATCTATTGGTTGCTTGAAAAATGTTCATTGGAAGACTACGATATTATCAAAAATCTGATTATAAAAATAACTAAATATATAGCAAAAAGTAAGGGAAAAAAAAATAAAAGTGCTTTTAAAAAATACACCAATAATATTGCCAATATTTTGTTAAAAAAATAGAAATTTAATTTTATGAGTCGTTTATAAAATACCTCCAATAAATATACTTGATGACTGAATTTATTTTTTTTCATATCGAAAAATGTGGTGGCACTTCACTAAGACAAGCATTGTATGAATATTTTATACAAATATATTCAGAAAATATGATATTTATTCCTGGCAAGTTTGTCGGTATGGGAACAAATTATTTACCTCGACATATAGAAAATATTAAAAAAAATTCTAAATATGATTTTCCGAATATTAAGGTAATATTATCACATATAAGGTTTAATAGTTTCCCTAATTTGACCAAATCCTGTAATTTTAAATTCACTTGTATTAGAGAACCAATTTCAAGAATAATATCCCATTATTATTTTTTTAATTTTCCAGATAATAATATAGAACTTATAGATTTAGATCAAAAAAATTTTGAAAAATTTGCTATAAATCATGGATCCCATATAAGTAGTTGTTTAGATATTACTGATGAAAGCGATATTAATGAAATAGATAAACGATTAAAAGAATTTAATTATATTTCAATTTTAGAAAATATAGAAGATAATTTAGTAACATTAAATGAACTATTAAATAATAAATTTGGGGAAAAAATAGTTTTAAATATAAAGAAAACAAATGTAGGGAAAAAAAAAAAATATATAAAAGATTATAAAAAACTGAAAATTATACTCAAAAAATATTGCACTTTGGATAAATTTATATATAATAGAATAATTACTTTAAAAAGTAAAAATATAATAAAATAATTTTTAAAGAATTTGTTAAATTCATTACATATTATTTAATATCTATCAAACCCGCAAAGTTTAAAATCTATCAAAACAATAGATAAATATGCTTTATTTGATATAGTTATTTTTAATTATTAAATTACTTCATTTCATAACCAAAATTAATAAAATCATTGTAAAATGCCTTATTAACAGCTTCTATATAATATCTATTATCTAAAACTCGTTTATCATTAACACAAGTTTTATAAATATCTGGTTCATTCGTATCATTATCACTATTATATTTTGATTTATTGTACGATTCATTCATTTTTATATCAGTATTTAAAATTTTATTAAGTTGATCATATAAATCACCTTCGTTGCTTTTAACTATAATAATTTTATCTTCAGATAGTTTAAAACTCTTATATGGTATAGTATTATATATTTCAGAAAAATGAAAATTAATTTTATTATTTTTTAAATTAATTGGATCTGTATGGTAATCAATTAAATATTTAAGAGTTATTTGTGAAAAATCACTATTTATATTTTCTTTAAACCATATATAAAAATTAGCAAGGTTAGGGTTGTCATTTCTCGATAACAAATATTTCATTTGCCATTCATGATTATTAGGATGATGTACAATAAATTTTTGATTTAAACCACTAAAAAATCTTTCATAAGGATTTCTTGTTATAATTAACAATTTATAATTATTATCCAGTAATTTTGTTTTGGCTTCTTCTAAAGTAATAAAAAATCCATTATTTAAATATAAATCTTCATCATGTACTTCGTACCATTTTTTCGTTTTTATATTTTTTAATGTACATAAAAATTGTTTAACAGAAGTACATCCAGTCTTTGGAGGTATTTTAATAATTATTTTATAATCTTCAATATGCCACAACATTATAATATAAAAAATATATTAATATTCCCAACAAATTTTTAAAAAATAGAAATTTAATTTTATGAGTCATTTATAAAATATCTTAATAATAAAATGAATCCATTATTTTACAGCTTATATACCGTTTTCCAGAGAGATCATATAAGACAATATAAGAAAAAATATGGTGAAAGCGATGACAGTAATGACAGTAATGACAGCGATGACTATAATTTACCCCAATGTTTAAAATATGTTATTATAGGTTTTGTTATATGTATTGTTATCTTGATATTCGTTTAAGATATCGAATCTAAAGTGATTATTTGTATACCTTTACTAATAGCTGCTTTAACTTTGGAAGTCTGATTATAATTTCCATCTTTAACCACTAAGTGAGTTACTCCCTTTTTAATTCTATCTTCAATTATTCCACCACAATCAATTATATTTTCTTTCAAATCATCGCTTGCTCTACAACCAGTAAATACATATATTCTATTACCATGAATACTATCTAATTTTGTTTCAGATTTAGTCGAAGATTTTTTTTTTATCATTATTTTTTTCTTTTTAGTTGACTGTTTTTTGAAATCAATTTTAGGTAATGTATGGTAAAATTGTTTAAACTTTCCCCAACCTGAAATAAACTTTTGTGCAGAAATATCACTGAATCCATTCAATGATACTATTTCTTGATACAGTTTTTCTTTTTGAACAGGATTAGATATGTCTATATCTAATATATTTGGAATATTTTCAATAATTGGTTTTGCTTTTCTTCTCCCAAATCCTTTTCCAAAAAGAGTTGTTCCGGCAATTAAATCAACAAGGCTTGCTTTACCATATTTCTTTTTGATTCCATTGTAGATTTTTTCAGCTAATTTATCTTTAACCCCATCCATTTCTAGTAATTTTTCCCTTGTCATATTTAATATTTTAGGTATTGTATCATATCCATTTTCAATAACTTTTTCTACCATTCCTGTTTTAAAATTAGGAACGTCTAATACATTAAAGAAATGTTCTACTCTTTTTCTTAGAACAATCGGATTACTGTCGGGATCATCTAACTCAATATTAACCCCGTTTTTATCCCAATGATATTGGTATTTATCTTTATGTGGCAAACAATCAATTGGATTACCCGGATGGCCTTTCACTACTTTTAATATTTTAGGAATAACACCCCCACTTCTTGTAATTTTCACAATTGATCCGGCTCTAAATGGTCCACCTATACTATTTTTAATAACAAACCTGGCATTATTAGCCGTTACATTATTAATTTTAGCACCATCTAATATAACCTCAGATACTTGAACGACTGGAGTTAATCCACCATACATTGTAGGATGCCATGTTATCCCCAAAACATGAACTTCCGCACATTGATCATCTAATACCATTTTAAAAGCTATAGCATATTTGGGATTTTTTTCATTGGGGCGCAAATGGGATTGATCATCTGTAACTATTATTCCATCTACTTCATAGGGACTATTTTCTCTTCTATCAAGTAGTGATTGACTCAAAGAACTATTGGTTACTGTATTGGTTAATACATGGTATACTACATTAAACCCATTTTTTTCTAAAATTTTTAATTGTTCACTCGACTTTAACGGCTTTTGTGTTATATATTCATATGCTACAAAATCAAAATATTGTAGAATATCCCCAGAAACTTGTTTCCTCCCTACATATCCAGATACTAGGTTTCTAGGATTAGAATATTTTGGATATTTTTTCTTCAATATTCCCCAATTATCTTTAGAAATTACTACTTCACCTCTGACCATACCTTTTTCTAAATTTCCTATCTTTATATATTCTAATAACCATGTTATTAATTGACCATAACTGCCATCTCCTCTGGTATATGCTTTAGGATTATCAGAACTAAAATCTATCAATAATGAAAAACCATCTAGTTTATCTGATATTACTTTTTTACCAGTAAATTTTGTTAACCACTTTTTTAATTCTCCAGTATCTGGTTTAATTTTACTCATACTTCCCAAATGAGTAGGTAATTTTACTTTATTTGAAGTCACTGTAGAACCTATAGAATTTACCAACTTTGATTTAGGATATAGTTGCACTAAGCCATCTTTTAAAATATCATATATTTCATCAGACATTATTGATTCATTATTGTAATATGTATTATTGGATTGTTGTATAATTTTTTCTAATTGTTGTTGGGTTGAGTTTTTCAGAAAGATATTAGGTTCTGATATAATATTATCTATTGTAAATTGATTAGAAACTTGATTACTATCCATATTAAAATTTTGTATTAATAAATTTAATCATTAAAAAATAAAGTATATCAAATTTATTAATAAGATTCTATTAAATTATTTACTATATCGTATGTTCCTATTTCTTCTAATGTATCGTCATCATTTTGATATACTATATTTTTACTATCATAAAAATATTCTACATTATTGATTAATAATTTTTTCCAATCATGTGTTAAAAAGTTTTCGTAATTATCAACTATATAATCTAAATTAAATAAGTTTTCAGTATCATCTTCCTTGTTTTTAATAATTTCATTACAATTATGAGTTTTAATATTATTATTCATATTTATTTCTAAATCAAATTTATAAATTTGTGATTCATGATTTTCTTCATTTATGTAGAGTTCTTGTTTATTATAATCATGAATACATCCATGTTTTAATGATTTACAAGAATGTAATCCACATAATTCTCCAGTTTTAGGTCTTTTTCTAGTGCATTGTATTTTTTTCCCATTCTTATCTAATACTGCTACACATCTTTTATTGCTTGGGAGTAATATAAGTTTTCGTTTATTACTTACCTGTTCGCCTTTTTTTAAAAAGATTTCATAATTTTTATTCACAATTTTTGATAAATCTATAATATCCCACTTCTTTTTTTTACTAATATTTTTAACAAATATTTCCAATTCGTTTTTAAAAAACGATGCTATAATATGACTATCGTTAATAGAGTTTGTCTTTTCATTTACCATTTATTACAAAAAAAGTTTGTTTAATGTAAATTTCAAATTTTTTTATCCATTCTAATAAAATTTATGTAAATAAACCATCAAAATAATTTCAATTCTCTACCTTTTAGAACACAAGCCTTTGTTACTTCACAATCATATAACGCATCATGTAGGTTATCACTATTTATTTTAATATTTAATTTATGGGCAAGTTCACTTAACTTAGGAAATTTATAACCTGGATATCTAGAAGCATATCCAGTTTTAGGTAGTTTACAAAATTCGATACTACTTTTCATTGTACAAACAATTTTAGAATTAGGTAATGGTAAGTTAGCATATTTTAATAAACCTATATCAAAATCAGCATTATGAGCATATATAATTGTGTTAGAATCAATATTTTTTGACATTTTTTTAAATGCTTGTTTAAGAGGAATACCTTTTTGATTAATCTCTTCTAGAGTTAATGAATTTTCATAAACTCTATTTATTTTTGTAGCCCCTAATACTACATCGTTGGCATATTGTAAAGTGTGTCCATTTTCATCAAATAATATCCACCCAAATTGTGTAATTGTCTGTTGGGGAGGTATCATTGATCCAATAGCGTTCGTTTCCATATCAAGAACAAGAAATTTTTCTGACATAGTGAATTTGTATTTATGTTAATTTAACATAATCAATCAAATTTTTAGATTTAAAGAAGTGGAGTATCACTAAAATTATAACGCTGATATAGTAAGTCATGGTTTTCATTTTCAAAACTATCAATATATTTCTTTTGGATTTTATATCTTGTATCTGATAAAAACCAATTATTCCAATCATCTCGTGACTCCCAATTTGATATATTACAAATTTTATTATACATTATTTTAGTATTTTTTATTTTATTATTATTTTGCTTCCAATAACTTACAGAATCTAAATATCCTGGAAATGTTTTAGCAAAAGTTGTTAATTCATTTTGATATTCGATTAAACTATAAAAGTTTACTGATGTAACTTTAGGAATTTTAGTAGTTATAATACAAACTCTATTCATTTGGTAATGTGTATTGTTTTATTTAAATTTGAATTAATTTAAATAAGTAATTCAAATTTATGTTTATGAATATGAATAATCCTATAGATAAAGTATGGAATAATACCGACTTAACTGAAATTATATATGATTTTTTGAGATGTATTTGGTGTAAAAAAGTTCCTTATAATTATTATCCTAATATTAGAGATTGGGATTTGTTAACTAATGGTAAATGTATACATTGTTTACGAAAAGAGTATGATGCCTATTTTTAAGTTTATGTGCTATTATATTTTTCAAATTCTTCTGTTAAATACATCCTTCCTTGGTGAAACATTGTAAGGGAAAATATTGCTTTAATTATTCCTATACCTTGTCCCCTAAATATTCCTCTTACTCCAAATTGTTTACTATCTTGAATAACTTCACCTAACGCCTCGTTAAAAGTAATAGATCGGTTATTAATAGATGATGTCTGCATAATAACTTCTAATCGTGTTAATGGATTGGTTAAAAATACATAAATTGGACTTAATATGACCGACGCTATAAAATTACTTTTAAACTTAGATAAACTTTTATTTGAATCAAAATGCGTCATAATCATATTCTGTAATTTTGGTTGACATAATAAACCTGTGCTAGCACTAATTAGTGAATGACAACCTAAAGGTATAGTTCCCCTAAATAATGGAGAAAAACTTTTTTTTGAACTTTCGTGTAAAATATTTCTTATAGTTTTTTGTCTTCCTGTTTTTTTAAAGTATGCCCTTTGTTGTTTTTCAATCATACGAATCGGAGTTATAAGTGGTGAGGATAAAATTACTGCTCCCGTTGTAGATATAAGTGTTAAATCATCTTCTCCTAATATATAAGATAATCCTATTAAAAATCCAAATTTAGGTAAACCTTTGAAAAATACTCCAAAAACTCTGGGTTTTAGGCCAGAAAAAGTTACTTTTAATGGATATTTTTTAAATACATTATTAGCATTTCTTCTGGCTAAATCAGGATCAATAATCCTTCCCTTTGAATTTTTAGCAAATTGTTGAACTAATTGTCTGTAAGAAGAAAAAGGATTATCAAGTGTTACTTGAAAAATTGATCCCCCTAAATAAGCTAAAGTGTTTTGAAATGGCGATATACCTTTAGAATTATCTACTATAAAATATTTACTTTTCGACAAAATCATTTACTATGATTAAATTAATATATTCTAATAATTTAATTTTAGAAAATTATTCCTTATTGTATTCTTTAAAACTTTCAGTGAGAAGTATTCTGGCCTCATGAAATATAGTAAGTGAAACTATAGCTTTAACTATACCTATCCCTTGTCCCCTAAATATCCCTCTTAATCCAAATTCTTTACTATCTTTGATTACTTCTGTTAAGGCGTCTGTTACCCTTATAGATTTACCTCTTATAGATGATGTCTGCATAATAACTTCTAATCTTGATAATGGATTCGTCATAACTATATATATAGGACTTACTATTGCTGATGAAATTAAATTGCAGGCAAAATTTCCTAGTCCTGTATTACTACCTAATTCCTTTTGTATATATTTTTGTAATTTTGGTTGTCCTACTAAACCAGTTGTAGCACTTGCTAATGAATGTCCCATAAGAGGAATAGTTCCCCTAAATAAAGGTTTATAATTTTTAGCAGAACTTTCTTTTAAAATTTCTACAATAGGTTTTGAGGTCCCCGTTTGTTTAAAATAAGCTCTTTGTTGTTTTTCAATCATTCTGATAGGGTTTATAAATGGGGCAGAAAATATTGATGCTCCGGTGGCTGCTAATAAACCTACTTCATTTTCCTCCATAAAATAAGATATTCCTAGTAAAAATCCAAATTTTGGCACTCTTTTAAATCCTACACCTACAATACGGGGTCCCAAACCTGAAATAGAAGCTGAAATAGGAGATCTTTTAAACACCGAGTTTGCCTCTTTTCTTGCTATTTTTGGATCAACTGTATTTCCCTTTAGATCTTTAGCATATTGTTGAATAAGTTGTCTATATGAAGTTACTGGATTATCAATTACAGTTTGAATAGCTGATCCTCCCATATATGCAACCATTGTTTGAAATGAAGATATACCCTTCGATTTATCAATTTTAAAATAATTACTTGAAAGCATATATATATATATATATGTATAATTATATTAAATTTTTATATATTTTTAAAATAGAATCTGGTATCACCGATATTGAATTTATACCTTCATCGATTAAAAATTGAGCAAACTCTAAACTATCAGATGGTTGTTGGCCACAAAATCCAACTTTTACACCATTATCTTTATAAGTTTTAATTGCCATCGATATCATTCTTCGATAACTTGTATTTTCGTGATTACTTAATTCTGTTATCATTTCAGAATCCCTGTCTACACCTATAGTTAATTGAAGTAAATCATTTCCACCTATAGAAACGCCATCTATCATTGGGGCAAATAAATCCGCCTCAATTACATTACTAGGTATTTCACACATTATATATATTTTTAATCCATTAATTCCTCGCACTAAACCATTATGCGACATAATATCAATTACTTTTTGACATTCCCCTGGGGTTCTACAAAATGGTATCATTACAATTATGTTAGTCATATTCATATTATCTCTGGCAAACTTTATAGCTTGGCATTCTAAATCAAACGCCTTTCTATATTCTTTGGAATAATATCGAGAAGCTCCTCTCCAACCAATCATAGGATTTTCTTCATCTGGTTCATATTTATCACCTCCTAATAAGTTTTTGTATTCATTGGACTTGAAATCCGATAATCTAACAATTACTGGTTGGGGATAAAACGCCGAAGCAATTTTACTAACCCCTCTGGCTAATTTTTTAATAAAATATTCTTTAGGTGTGTAGTTTGATTTAATTAATTCACTTTCTATTTTATTTTTTGTTCCAAGAGAAACATCTGGATAATCTAATAAGGCCAAAGGATGAATTTTAATATCATTATTTATAATGAATTCTAAACGTGCTAAACCAACACCCCTGTGAGGTAATAAACTAGCCGAAAAGGCATTTTCAGGTGATCCAACATTTAACATCAATTTTGTTGGCGGAGGTTTGGTTAAATCAACCGTATATTCTTCTAATTTAAAAGGTATTTGTCCCCTATAAATCCTTCCAATTTCACCCTCCGCACAAGACATCGTTACTTCTGACTTATCTAATAAAATTTTACTACCATTTGATGTCCCAACTATAGCATTAATTCCTAATTCTCTAGCAACAATAGCAGCATGACATGTTCTTCCTCCCTTATCTGTTATAATTCCAGAAGACTTTTTCATAATTGGTTCCCAATCAGGGGTAGTCATTTCTGTTACTAATATATCACCTTCTGTAAATTGATGATGTTGTGATATATTTGTCAAACGAGTGATTCTCCCTGTTGATATTTTTTCTCCTACAGAAACTCCCTCTAATAATACTTCTGATTTATTTTGTTGATCTAATATATATTTTTTTACTGTCTGTGTATTGTCATTAGAATGAATTGTTTCAGGTCTGGCTTGAATAATATACATTTTATTATCTAATCCATCCAGTGCCCACTCTGTATCTATGCCTATATTTTCTTCGAATAATTGCTGGTATGATTTTTCTAGTTGAATTATTGTTTTAGCTAAATGAATACTTTGGGTTTCACTTAAACTATAAGAATTTAATTCCTGTATAGTTGTTTCAATTTCTAGTGTTTCCATAGTATCATATATTATTTTGGTCTTTTTATTACCTAATTTTTTATCGATAATGGGATATTCTACATTATCTAAGATTGATCTTTTATCAATTATAATTTCATCTGGTTTAACTCCACCACTTACTACTAATTCTCCTAAACCATATGCTGAATTTATAACTACTGCTTTATTATATCCTGTTTCTGGATCAATTGAAAAAGCTACTCCAGCAGATCCTATATCTGATCTAACCATTTTTTGTATAGCAACTGACATTTTTACTTGTGAAAATTCAATTTTATTAGTATGTCTATAAGATATTGCTCTGGCATTAAAAAGTGAAGCATAACATTTAATAATAGACTCTATTAAATCCCCTGGTTTTTCAATATTTAAATAAGTATCCTGTTGTCCAGCAAAAGATGCCCCTGGTAAATCTTCAGCAATAGCAGATGATCTGACCGCAACTTGTAAAGTATTATTGTATTGTTCTCTTAACCTGCTATAATTATTTAATATTTCGTCTTCTTGGTGCTTGGTAAATTTACCAGTTTGAATTAAATTTTTTATATTATTTGCGGTTTTATTTAATTGATCAATATTATTAGAATTAATATCTATTAGTTCTTTTTTTATTTTTTCGAGAAAATTATTTTGAAATATAAATTGGTCGTATAAGCCTATAGTTATAGCAAACCCATCAGCAATGTTAAATTCCAAATTTTTAGATAAATTATGTAATTCTCCTAATGAAGCATTTTTACCACCCACTAAATTTTTATTTTGATAAGAACAGTCTTTAAACCAAATAATGTTCATTGTGATATATATGTTTAGATTATTATTTTAGTTTGAACTAATTTTAAAAAAAAAAATGGTATTTATAATAGAATTAAGTAATCTATATTAATTTTAAACGGTCTTGTGGAATATTTTCATCTATTAATAATGGATTAATTTTCCCTAAATTTTTCTTTTCATAATTTTTTCTGAACCCAAATGGGTATTTTTTTATTTTACATTGATTGGCCCAATGTGAACAAGTTTCCCCATTAGTGTAGGCTTGGAGTCTCTCCTTTTTAATTTTTTCACTTCTTTGAGACTTTGGTAAATAAGTTAGATAACATGTTAACCTATTAATTCGTTCAGTATTTTCATTCATTCCAGCATTAGCATGTATTAGTTTTGAATTCCAAAAAGTTAAACAATTTTCAGGAATAATTAGTTTTACTACTTTATTATTCCATTCACTGTCCTTTTCAACCATGATCCAATCTCTTTTATGTTTCACTTCTGGTTTATATTCAATATGGGATTTAGGTGCTACTACAAAACCAGCATCTTCTGAATTAACTGGGTAATAATTATATGATGCCTGGTATGAAGTTATTGGATTTTTAGGATTTTGATCAATATGATGCCATGATTTAGATTTTTGATTTTTATCCAAGAAAACTGAAAATCCATCCATACTTGTTACTAATTCATCCTCATTATATATTTTTTTAAAAGTGTTCTGTATAGTAGTATTAGTTCGGAGATACCACATAAAATCGGCTTGACCAAAACCATTAAATACACACATTCCTTTTCCATACATTCCGGGATAAGTTTTTATATTCCATGTAGATTTATCATCAAATTTAAAATTAGGACTTACGTGGTTAAAATCTGTTTTAAATTTTTGAAAAAAGGTGTCTTTCTCTTGTGAGTTTAGTATATTTCTAATTACCACAAAACCTTCAGTTTGAAGATGTTGTGTAAATTCTGTAGATTGGTCAATATCAAAGACTGGTGGTGTAAATGTTGGATAGGACATATTTATTATAAATTGAAATATATTCATTTTGATACATTCAAATTTATTAATCTATAACAATTTACTAGTTAAGTTTTACTTTACCAGGAACTAATAAATAAATATTATAAACAAAATTAAGTATAATTATCAATACTATACAATTAGTTGTCGATACTGTATAACTACAAATATTGATGGATTCTGAACATGTTCTTGATATCATATTTACACCTATAGTTCCAAGAGTAATGTTTGGATAAGTTAAATAGGTTTGAATTTTTTTACATGGATTATTTTTAGTATTTTTCATTTGATAATGGGCAAAATATTTATCTAATTCTTTATCTAATTTCACTTTGTAATTTTTAAATTTATCACTGTTTCCAGGAATTTCTATATGAAAACTATTAAAATATTTTATAACTGTTGATTTATTTAATAAATGGTGTTGACCCATTCTATATTCTAATCTATATGATTTATTAATAAACTTTTGAAAATCATTACAATAAATATTAATACATTTTTGATATAATTGATTTAATTGACATTCTTTAATAGCTTGGAGTAATGTTAAAGTTGGAGGTAACTTACTATTACTTGTATTATTAAAGGTTTGGATAATAGTATTAATTGTATTTTCTAAATTACTTGTTGTTATAATCTGTTTGTAAATTTTTTTTACCGAAATGTTATTTAATAAATTATTCATATATTTTTGAAATGTAGACATAAAATCTTCATTAACATCTTTCTTTGAAAATTTAAAATTTTTTCCCATTACCTTAAATCCTGGATGTGGCATTAAATGACAAGATATTGAATTATATGAATTTATTATACACTCTCTTGTAGAATATAAACCGACATCCATTTCATCTGCTCTCATTATTTTCTTAAAATAATTATCACAGTATTGGAAATATCCGTTATCTATGATTTCATCAAAGCATTGGAAATCTCTAACTAGAATATCTAAATGTTGTAATGGTTTAACACTATCTTGTGCTAATTTTGAGTATTCTGAAAACAACGCTATATTTTGTAAATGATCTTCCTGAATACGATTTGGGATATTATATATTGTCCATGAACTAATAATTGATATAATTCCAAATAATTTAACAGTCGCTTTTTGAGAAGTTCTGGTATCAAATAATCCAGGAGTATCTAAAATAAAAAATGCTGTTTTTGTTCCTTTAAAATCTAAAATTATTGGTTTTTGATACATATAAACCTCATCGGTGACTGGATTATTACCATAGCTCGAACGAAAGTACTGTGGTATGACGGAATCTCTAAATATATTTGGTAAATTTGAAAAAGTATTTGATTTCTTTATTAAAAAATCGGTTATTAGATTTAATAAAAACGACTTTCCTGTTCTATATGGACCAATAATAGATAACACTACTATCGGTAAATTATCAGAAACCTGGTTTATAATCTTGTTATATATTTCACTATGAAACATTAAATCTTCATTTCTATTTATAGAAATTATTTTTCGACATTTATAATTATTCATTATATTAATAATATATGCTATTTACTTAATTTCTTTAATATATTATATTAAAAATTTTATCTTAGTTATAATATTTATTTTTTTTAAAAATAGAAAAATATTATTAATATACTTATATGAATATGGCAAATATAGTTTTTTATGGTAAAAATAAATTAAATTTTAAAGATATAAAGGAGGAAAGAAAATCAATGGGATTTTGTGAATATTTTGTAATGAATTTTGTTGAATATTTTAATAATCTAAACCATAATATAAGATATATATCTAAAGAAAACATAGATGAAATATATAATGTTAAAGATATTGATATTCTAATTAATTTTAGAAATTTATTAGATGTAAATATAATTAGTAAATTAAAAAACTTTAAAAAAATTAAATATTTCTGGCTTATACACGATAATAATTCTAATGATTATAACCAATTATACAATGATAAGTATAATATTGAAATCCCAAAAAAAATTTGGGAAAAATATGACATTGAATTCAATGTAATACTAAATTCAGATTATATGTTTAATAAATATTTTTATAATAATTCTAAAATTTCTTTATTTAGAGTGCATAATTTTAATAAATATTCTAATATGATCACAAATATTAATAGGGATAAAAACAAATTACTTTATGTTTCTTCAGCACATAAAGGTCTAGATACAACAATTAAATATTTTAATGCTTTAAATAATATTTTTCCTGATTTGAAATTGTACATATGTAATCCTTCATATTTTGGCTTGGGATATTGGGATAACGGTTGGAATAAGATCGAAATAAATAATACAAATATTATATATTTGGGGAGAATTAATAATGATGAATTACAAAAACATTATTCTGATTCTAGATATTTATTTCAACTTAACTCAAGAGTGGTTGAAACATTCGGTAACGTATATTTAGAAGCAATGACTTTTAACTTACCCGTTATTTCATATAATATTGGTCCCGTAAATGAAATTGTTAGTTCAAATAATTTACTTATTAATCCTGATAATTCTTTTGAAAATAATCTAAAAATAATTATTGATAAAATATCTAAAAATAATGATGAACTAATATATACGAAAAATAATTTTGAAAAATCGTATATCTTAGATATATGGAATAATATATTATTTAGTTTAAAAACTAATGTATTTGCTATTAAATTACATTGGTTTAATGAACATATTGTTAATGAAATTATTAAAATATATAGGGATATTTCACATAATAGTTATATTATAATATTATTCGATCAAACAAGAACTGATTTTGAAAAACAAATAGAAAAACATCAAGAATTATTAAAAATTTTCAATATTGATTATGAATTAGAAAGACCGATTAATACACATACTATAGTTATTACAGATGATAATAATTTAAAAAAAATTAATAATTTACACCTTAATAATGAATATAATTTAGATTCTTGTTTAATAAATTTATATAGAAAAACCCAGCATCTCGATATAAAATATTATTGGCAAACAGAATATGATATTCGGTTTAATGGTGATTATAATTTTTTGTATAATAATATAGGTGACTGTGATTATTTAGCTAATGAATTTAGAAATGATTATGAAAAAACAAAAAATTATTGGTGGTGGTGGAATAATTTAGATAATTGGAGTTGTGATACTACAAATTTAGTTAGATGTCTTACATTTTTTATAAGAATATCAAAAAAATTTATGCATATTATTAATGAAAATGCAGGAATAAAGTCGGGATTTTGTGAACTATACTTTTCAACATTATGTAAAAATAGTAATTTAACTTATGACAATATACCACAACAAATTAAAGGAAACCCTTTCCATTTTTCAAATAGTAAACCAGAAGATTATTACAAAGAACTAATTAAATCAGGTAAATATCATAATTGTTTATTTCATCCTATAAAAAACACAGATAAAAACATTTCATATCATTCTAAGTTAACTCAAAGAAGTTGGCGTAAAAATAATTAATTTTCAGTAAATTAATATATTATTGAAAATAAATTTCTATATAATAGTATTCTATGTCTGATGCATTTAGAAATTATAAGGAAGAGAGCAATGTCGAAAGAACATATCAAAAAATTTTAGAGAACCAAACACTCGAATATTCCCTAACTATGAAAAACAAGTTTCTTAATTCTCATTTTAAAATTTTTAATATTTGGGAAGTTATAAAATTTTTGGAGGAAATTGTTGATGAAAGTGATCCTGATAATCATTTACCCCAAATTGTTCATTTCTATCAAACTGCTGAAGAAATAAAGAAAATTTTTTATGAAAACTATGAACAAAACAATAAGCAATTAAAAAATAAGGATATTAAAGATATTTTTTCGAAACGGGAATGGGATAATTTACCTCAAAATATTAAGCAACTATATTCTGGTAATTTACATTCCTTTTATAAAATAACAGATTGGTCGTGGTTACCTATCATTGGTTTTATTCATGATATGGGTAAAATTATGATGCATCCCTTGTTTGGTGGATTACCACAATGGGGTGTAGTTGGTGATACGTTTCCTCTTGGTGAAAAACTCGATTCCAATTATCCTTATTTTGATAAGGGATACCACCTTAACAATTTTTCTCTAACACAACGTAATTATTATGAAAATAATTGTGGATTTGAAGGAGTTCATTTTAGTTGGAGTCATGATGAATATATGGCATCTTTTCTTGAAAGAAATAATATTTTATTTCCACAAGAAGCCATATATTTAATTAGATATCATTCTTTTTATAGTTGGCATTCTCCTAAAAACGGCGTAAGAGGATATCAACATTTAGCAAATGAATTTGATTGGAAAATGCTTCCTCTACTTAAACTTTTTCAAAAAGCTGATTTATACTCTAAAGATGAAGGCAAGTTAGATATTGATACGTTGTTAATTCAAACTAGAAAAAAATATTTTCCTTTGCTCGAAGAATTTTTTCGTGGGGAATATTTATTTTGGTAAATTTGGTAGATAATGTCCCATACAATCTCTCTTACATTCTAAATATTTTGAACTATATTTATTTGACTTTATTATAATAGATTTTCTAGAAGACACTATAATCCCTAATTTTTCTAAGCTAGTGATTTTAAATGGGTTATTTGTTATTAATGAAACTTTTCTAACTTTCAAATAGTCCAAAATAAACTTAACTGGTTCATATCGACGTGCTTCAATAGGTAAGCCTAATATTTTATTTGCTTCTACTGTATCTACTCCTTTTTCTTGTAAATTGTATGCTGCTATTTTATTTGCTAATCCTATACCACGACCTTCTTGTTGTAAATATATTATCATACCTCCATTATTCTGTATATAGGACATGCTATTAAAAAGTTGTTCCCTACAATCACATTTTAAGGAACCTAAAACTTCTGATGTCATACATTTATCGTGGACACGTATAGTAATCGGTTCTAAAATATCACCAAAATCTGTCTTGAAATTAGCAGGAATGATCGCTAATGGTTCCATATCTAATGAGTCACATCTATATGCTCTTATGCGAAATTTACATTGCTTCGTAGGTAAAATTGTTTCACTTACAAACATTGTTATGTTTTTTTCTTTTGTATAATTTAAAATACCCTTCATATTTACTATAAAATAAATAATATATTATATATACTAATTATTTTAATATTTAACTTTTTGGAAAATGCTTTAAATATGTAATTCATCAATATATTATGTTACCTTCCAATAAACCAGAATCAAATACTTTAAAATTATCCAGAATTAATGATTCTAATTTTGATATATTGGGTATACCTTTAGGAAAAGCTCTTGAAAAATCTTGTATTTTTTTATAATCGTCACTAAATTTAATTAAGGGTAATTTATTAACGTTTGTTTGTAATAGAAACATTTCATCTAAATTAAATAAATTACTCATAATTAAAAATAAATCTTGACACTTTTTAACTGGGCGAAATCTTGTTCTAGGTACACTTACTAGCCCTGACTTATTAAAACTTTTTATAGCTGATCCCATAGCTATTTCTAGTTGAACAATAGGTGTCCCATCTGAAAGTTTTTTTGGGTTATAAATTACTTCCATTAATGGATTGTTATCTTTTAATGAATCTAAAGTTATCCAGATATTATTGGTATTAAAATATTTAAATTTTTGTATGTTATAGAATTCATCTAAATTTTTTTCAGGAACCTGAGCAACTTCTAATAATTGTATTTTATCCTTATATTTTATAAGAGATCCTCCTTTTACATCAGCTAAAGTTTTAGGAACTACTTCCATTATAAAATCTTTTTGACTATCATACATTGATTGTAAAATTTTGAGATCAATAGTTGCTCCTAAGTTATCTGAATTAGAGATAAAAAGATATTTTATACCAAGATTTTCTAATTGTTTAAAAACTTCAGATTGTCTCAATGCTTGATATATATCACCATGTCCAGGCGGATACCACAAATTTTTTTCGGAATCATTGTATTCAGTAGCTAGGGGATTAAAACCAGTGCTCATTCTTGGTAGAAAATTCTGATTGAAATGATGTATTTCTATATGTTTTTCATATTCCTGGCAAATTTTTTTTGTTTCTGATTCAGTATTAAGTGAATTCATGAAAACTAAGGGAATATTTGTAGTATATTTAACATTTAATGATATCACTTGTTTACATATAATATCTAGAAACGTTAGATCATTTTTTACTCTGATTGTGCTTTTTGGACCAGAACAACCCATTGATGTTCCTAATCCCCCATTTAATTTAATAATTGCTAATTTATCTAATAGTTCCGTATTTATATTCTGGGATAAATGATTATAATCTTCTACTTTATCATTATTTATTGATTTAACTAAATCCCAATTAATTGGTTCTTGATCATGATATTGTGATATTAAAGACTGTAAGTAAGAAAGCATATATATATATATATATATATGTTTTGAAATTTTATATTTAAATTATTAATTTATTTAAATTATTAATTTATTTAATCTCTTTTTTTAAGGTCATCCGCTTCAGTTGATCCATCTAATATATTGACATCGGCTGATCCAACTGCTTTGTTAAAAGATGCTTCTACTCCAGTGCCTGTGGCTGTTTGATGTTTATAATATGTATATGAATGATCAGTTTCTGAGTACAATCTCTCAGGTCTTTGGGTATTCTTAACAAATGCGTTAATACCATTGTTTCTAAAATCATCCGATAATTTATGCATATTATATGCGGTTACATGAAATTCAGGTAATGTAATTAAATGCATATCAAAACCAAATGATGCTAACATTGGACTGAAATTAATTAATCTTTGATCTACAATTAATTCTGCTATATGATCGATAGGACAAAATCCTCTTTCTCTATCACTTAAAGCAATATTTTTTATTTCATTTTCAATATGACTATTACCATTAGTATCCAAAATATGTCTTATTCTATCATCCCATTTATTTGGACCTAGAGCGTAATCTACACAATGAGTAGTAATTTGACTGATATGTTTATCTGTAAATAAATGGTCACCTTGAACTTCATAGCCATTTTTAGAAATGAATGTTCTTACACCATCTTCAAGAGATGAACGATATGACGTGGTCAATAGCCTATTCATTTGTAATGGATCAGTGCATAAACTATTAGCATATTGATACACCTCATTTTTAACGAATTCTCCAACTTTTTCAGCAAATGGCTTTGCTTCCGCAAAAAATTTAACATCCCAATCAAAAGAAGGTGAGTGATTATATAAACCATGTGCTCTTTTTCCTTTGGGTAAAAGAATTTTATTAACTTCATCCATATATGTCTTGGCTATATGTAAATCAGCATCTGGTGTTTCCATCCAAACGTGACTAGCTAATCCATCATCTATTATTTTAGCAGAACGTTCAATAGATAGATCTAATCCCCATCTTCTACCAGTTTCTGAGTTAGTCCCTTCTCTTAAATATAGATATTTACCATCCGGAGAAGTACCTCTATCCCAATCTACAAATTTATGCTCGAAATTATTAGGATCCTGTAATTTACTAGAATTATGTATTCTTTTAGCAGAATAAGCGTCTGTTCTAGCAACAAATCTAACCCATTGCTTATGAGATTGTTCTGGACCCAGTAATTCTTGAGCTGCTAAATTTGCCGATTTCATAATAACCGCATAATCATCATATGTGGCCAACTCTTTATCGCCTAGGTGTCCACATCTTTTAGCTACTCCTTGATCCTCAATATGTATCACGTTAATTCCATTTTCTATTGCTTTTTTAGTGCTTATTCTGGTTTTCTCTGGAATACTCCAACCTTGTTCTAAATCAGCTAAAAGTGCCATATCATAATAATTAACGATATTAGGAAATTCGGGATTATCTAATTTTTGTATATGTTGAACATGATCTGCTCTTTCTAAATGATGATTCATTTCTTCAGCACAATTAGCTACTTCTTCTGGAGATACATGTAATGTATCGGGCAAACACATACCTAATCTATTTTTCATAGCATTTGATTGCCAACCCCCTGCGTACGGACCTACATTCCCTTTACCACCAGAAACTACATTCACAGCAGATACACCATTACTTGTTCCTAAAAATTTATAGGAATCATTTCCTTCTTCGTATAGATATCTATTTAAAAAATCTCCACGATGTTTAGTTAATTCCACTCCTCTCAAATTTCGATGAGAACCCCCCAATCGATCGATAGTATCATTATCAAATACAATCCCTTCAAAGCTATTATCATAATTTAAATTTTTTTTAGCCACTTCATATAAAAATTGGTATTCCCCTTTGACATAATCTCTTAATAGTTCCTTAGCAGTATTCATATATCTATTTGAATATTTAACTTGATTATTTAATTTTAGTTTATTAAATTCTTCATCTAAAATACTATCAAATACAGATGAATTTAAAGAATATGTATTTTTAGAATTGTCTAAAGTTATTTTAGTTTCCTGTGTAATCCAATTTTTTAATTGAGCAGCAGATATTTCTGCGGTAGCTAAATCTTCCATCATATTATTAATAGCAACCGCTCCATTTCCAAATAACCATGCTGATATATATTGAAGAGATACTGAAATATTATTTCGTAATGCCTTATCTGTAAAATTGCGTTCATCTCCTAAATCCTGAAAAGACTCCTTATTTATCATTTTAGTTTTATCAGAATTTTTTTTTATTTGATTATCATCACCTAAAGTATTATTAAAAAGGTCTTGAATAGGTTTTATTAATCCTGGATGAGCTACCCACGCACCATCACATCCTCTTGTAATTTCTAAATTTTTATCATTTGAAATTTTGTCTAATATTATCCGATTTTCTTCTTCGTTTTTAGTAGGAATAAACGCAGACATGCCGCCCATAGCGTGAATCCCTCTACGGTGACATGAATTAACTATTTGTTCCACATAAGATTTCATAAAGGGTTTATCCATAGTTAATAAATCTCTATTTGGAAATTCCAAATTACTACCTAAACACTTCATCATACTAAAAATATAATCCCATCTTCCACAATTTAATCCAACTATTCTATCCCTTAAGGCATAAATAATTTCATGGGTCTGAAATATAGCTGGAAATGTTTCTATCAACGCAGTAACTTTAGTAGATCCTATAGGAATACCTATTTTTTCTTCAGCTTGAGTTATAATACTGTTTACTAAAAGTGCGTCTTCATATGTTTCCATTTTAGGAATATATAAATAAGGTCCTTTACCTGAGTCATGTAAATATTTACCGCTAGTATATAAATATGTCCCTATATCAAATATAGTCGCAGAAATAGGAGTATTATTTTTATCTCTTACATTTTCCTCTAACATATGTAATCCCCTTGATCTTACTAAAAAAGTAGGTGATTCTTCATTCGTAATTTGATATACTTTTTCTAATCTATTATTTTTTTTTTGATAAGATAGATTCCCAGAAACAGCTGGTAATATATTATAATGACCATCTAATACATTTTTCCACAACGGAGACATTGAATCTTCTAAATCCATCATATAGGCATTGGCAGAAGAATTCATCGCATTAATTACCATTTTGGGATCATTAGCAGGTCCCGTTAATTCGACATGTCTCTTTTGTAAATTATCTGGTATTTTTGCCGCTTTCCATTCACTTTCTCTTATTTCCTGAGTATCTTTTCTATAATTATACTCTCCTACATTATACTGTTCTCGTCTTTTATTCAAGACATCTGTTAATTGTTCTTTATGATTATTATGTAAACCATCCAAGAAATGAATTAAACCAGGTGTGAGTAATTGAGGATTTATATTTTTACTTATATGTAAATTTCTAATAGACGTTTTAAATCTATTATTATTCAATTTCTTAAAAACACTACTAATCATTATACTTTATATATAAGAATTAAATATTTAAGTAATATTTTAAATATTTAAGTAATATTTTAAATATTTAAGTAATATTTTTATAGTTTACTACATAATATAAATAAATCTGGATTATAAAAATAATCTTCTTTTTTCGCACTATTTAATAAATTCACTATTTTGTGTATAACAATTTTTTTTTGTGTTTTTTCAATATGTTTTAAAATAAATGAATTAAATGAAGTTTTTTTATATTTTTTTAATGATACTAATTCAATCAATAAATCTTCCAATTCTGGGAATATTATAGTCATATTTAAATATATTATGTATAGATCTTTAAATATAAAAATAATTCATTTGAGTTATATAATACAACTATTTAAATATACATAATTATTGTATTATATATTATGTCTAAAAATAATAAAGTAATCAAAACAGCATACGCTGAATCTGTTGATATAAGTGTGCCCAATAATAATATACCGGTTATATTGGTAGATCCAATACCTGAAAATAGAGAAATAAGTGAAAATATGCTAATGTGTTATAGTTTAGGGAAAACTGTTAAATGGCTATCTCTTATAGATATTTTCTTCTCATTTATATATGCTCTGTATAATCCATATTTTTTTATAACTATATTTATAGCGTATAATGGTTACTATGGAGCAAAAAAATATTATACTTGTCCAACTTTAACTTATTTTATATATAACTTTGTGGGTAATATTGCTAGGATAGGATATTCAATATATTTGTTTAGTTTAATAGATAGTGAACATCAAAATGATTTTACCTTTTCCTTTGTTTTTAGTATATTTTGTGGTATAATTGGGTTATGGATTGCCAGGATAATATATAGATTTTATTTATATATGAATAAATTATCTCAAGAAGAATTGTTCCAATTAAGAATTTTACATCATCATCGCAATTATCGTGTAATTATATGGTAAATAATAATTATTTTCTTAAATATTTTATTATTATTCTATATTATATTTAATATCTTTTACTAATTAATAATATATTTAATATAATAATGGACAACAAAGAATTGTCTCCTCAAGGAAATTTTACTAAAACTAATATTATTTTAGGAAAAGGTGCTTATAAAACAGTATATGAAGGTTTTAATACTCTTATTGGTAAAAAAATAGCATGGAATTCAGTTGATGTAGGCTTTATGAAAGAGAGAGATATAGATTTAATCAAAAATGAAATAAAAACTCTAAATAGTTTTAACAACGAGTGTAAATATATCATAAATTTTCATGGATGTTGGTATAATCAAAATAATAATAATTTAGTCTTTATTACAGAATTAGCTTCTTCGGGAACTTTAAAAAATTTTAGAAATGAAATGGAAATAGTTAGTTTAGAAGCATTTAATAGATGGTTTATACAGATATTTAAGGGAATACAATTTTTACATGATAAAAATATTATCCATAGAGATATAAAAGGTGAAAATATATTTATTAATGGTAATACAGGTGAAATTAAAATAGGTGATCTTGGATTATCTTTTAAATATAAAAGATTAAATAATAATAGTGTTGTTGGAACTCCCGAATTTATGGCTCCTGAATTATTTGATGGTGATTATGATAATAAAATAGACATATATGCTATTGGATTAACTATGTTAGAGATATATACTAACAAAACTCCATATGACGAATGTGAAAATATTGTTAAAATTTGGAAAAATAAAATAAATAATTATTTTCCTAAAATTTTAGATTTAATTAATAATGAACAATTAAAAGACATTATAAAAATTTGTATTCATTTTGATCCATTAAAACGGCCTAGTATTGATGAATTATTAAACGATAAATTTTTTATTATTAAAACAATTATAAATAACGACAATTATTATATTTAGTTTAAAAATTCTATTTCATTAGTGTAAATTAAGGTATTTTGATGTTCATTGTAACGGTAGCATCTATAGTTTTTTATTGTTAAATCGTGATATATACTACTTTTATCATATACTATATATTCTTGTATTGGAATTGCGGAATTCGGATCTAAAACTATATTTTCATTATTTTTTAAGTCATCAGGAATATTATTAGCATCATCTTCCCAATCTCTGAACTCTCCTATTATTACTTGATTCTTATTCAATATATAATTTCCCTCATCAGTGCTTTCTCTGGCAACTATATATTCAGATCCATTTTCGTAATCTGAAATGCGTAACTTATCGGTATATTCACTATTCCACCAATCATTTAAAATTCCACTACTATTTAATAACTTAGATATATTTTTTTCTTTTTCTTCAGTATTAATAGTTGAATTTTTTTCCAATATATTATCTGAATTTTCTGTTTTTTTAAAAACAACATTCATCTTACTCTTTTTAATAGATTTTTTTTTAGGTATTTTTTTTATTTCATGTTTATTTATAAATGTTTTATATTTGTTTAAATTTATTTCATTTTCTATATTTCTACTTTTATATTTATCAGGATCCATTTTTTTTAATTTTAATATTCCATCTCTATAATATTTTAATATAGAATCTTCTTCCGGATATATATTTACTAAACCTGCACTATTTTTTTTTTTCATACATCTAAAACATAAGTTTCCAAAGCCAGTTGGATTTATACATTGTTTATTTATATCCCATTGATCAGAGTCCCATATTCTACTTAAGCATCTTTTTTGATTCGAAATACGGATATTTATATAATTTTCTAATTCTAAGTCCCAAGATTTTTTAGTATTAATATTGTTAATTAATCTTGTTATATCATGATTGAAGATCTTTTCTAAAAAAGACATATTTATTAAAATAAAATAATCCGTTTAAAAATCAAATTTATTATTTTATTTATAATTCTTTTCCGTGTGTATATATATAAAAGTTTTTTTCTATAAAATATATAATATTATGGATAATTTTAAAAATTTATATCTTTTAAAAAAAATGTTTCAAGTCTTAAATATTAATATTAGTAGTATTAACAATATAACAGGTCTAGAAATAAATAGAGATTTATTATTATCACCTTATGTGCGAGAACAATATTTAACACTCATTCCAAAAGCCAAGAGTATTTATAAGTCTTCTAAATTAACATCACTTCATAAAAACTGTTCTATTAAACAAAAAAATCATTCAATAAATTTTTTAAGACAAATATTAAAATGTAATAATTTAAAATTACAACCTAAAACAATAAGTTTGGGTTATACTAAAAATGGTAAAAAAATAATTAAAAGAAGTTATACTATAATTAATACAAATTCAAGTAATTTAGATCAAGATATCGAAATTAAAAATTGTTTAAATGATATTATTCAAAATATATCTAATTAATTAATACCTTACTTGCAACGTTATTTAAATAAAATTCTTTAAAGGATTTTGATATGGGTGGTGATTTTTTAGGAGGTTTATTTGGATCAAAATTATCATTCATATAATAAAACTTTTCTATAAATATTTCTTCTTCATTCTTTATATTTAAATTTGGATTAGGGGATTTATATTCATATTCTGAATATTTTTCCAAATTGTTAAATTCTTTTTTAGATTTTGGAATTCTGATTGGTTTAGATTTATTTAATGACATCTAAGTATATTAACAGAAATTAATAATTGCCTTTTTTTTTAAAAAATTATTAATATTTTTATTTCCAAATTTACTCATAGAATCATACTTATCTATATATATTAAACGTGCTATCATCCATTCAGGTAAATTATTGTTTATTCTTCTACCATAAATTGATAAATTTTGATAATATTTTTCTTTTTTCTCTTTATAATAATTATCAAAATATATACTAAAAAAATTATATATTTCACCTTGATCAATATTTTCTATAAATTCTCTATCATTTGTAATAAAAGATACTATATCACTAACTTTGTTTTTGGATATATTTTTGGATATATTTTCATTCATAATTTATTTACATAATAATACTTTAAATCAATTTAATTTTGTCTTACTTTCGTTTAAAATTAAAATTTCAACTTCCTTGTTTATTTTTTTTTTAATAGTCTTATCATGGTTATTCATATCATTTTGAAAATTTTTATAATTTATAATTTTTCTTTTTTGAAAATCTTCTTTATTTGCTTCATTATAATGTTCATCGATTAAATTAAAGCTATCATCTATTATATTATTTATTACATCTTTTTTATCGTGGATCGTCCATTTACTGTTTTTATACAATTGTACATATGGTAATTTTTTATTGGTAATTTTTAAATTATGATTTTCTGGATGTTTTGGATGAAAATGAATGTCTTTTATCAATTTAGGTATTGACCCATAGGGCATTTTAATTAAATTTAACATATATTCCTTTGATAAATATTTAGTATTTTCTTCTCCATAATTATTTAAAATAAAATTATTTTGATTAAAAGTCTGATGATAATTATGAGTATCGCCTACTTTTTCCATTAATTTTTCTATTTCTTTTTTTAATTCTAATCTTTCTTCCCTCCATTTTTGTTCTCTTTCCTCGTATTGTATTTTTATTTCTTCTTTAAATTTAGCCTCTCTATTTTCCATATCCTGTTGTAATTCTTTAAATATTGAATACGATATAGTTTTACTTAATTCATTTTCAATGGGTATATTAATGTGACCTTCTGAAATATTAGACGGCTTATTGTTATTTTCTATATATAGAAAATCTTCTGAATTTTCATTGAATTTTTTATATAATTGATTAAAGTCTATATCTTTTAATTTTGATATACATGGTTTTTTGCGTTTAAAATGCTTCTTTATATCACCTTTTTGATGACAAATATGACCACATCTTTTACATTGATATTTAGGCATTCTATTAATTTAATAATATATTTTTAAGTAAGAAATTTCTTATTATTTCTTAAATTTCTTAAGAAATTTCTTATTATTAAAGATTTTTTTAGTATTTCTTAATATTTCTTAAATTTCTTAAGAAATTTCTTATTATTTCTTAAATTTCTTAAGAAATTTCTTAATATTTCTTAAATTTCTTAAGAAATTTCTTATTTATTTCTTAATATAAAGTTTTGGTTTTTTCAAATTTTATCGAGACAAACATCTATAAATCTTTTTATTTTAGCTTAAATTTTATTTTGTCTTAAGAAATTTCTTAAGAAATTTATTAGCTGTTTTTTAGCTTTTTTTATCGTTATATTTATTACCGAATGTTAGTGTTTTTTTATTAGTCTAAATTACTATTTTTATGAGGTTTCAAAATTTCTTAAGAAATTCTTAAGAAATTTCTTAAAATTACATTTTTAAAAACAGAGGGGGGGGGTTTTTTTTTTTTTTTTTTTTTTATTTTGAAAAAAAAAAAATTACTTGAACTTTTTTCTCAAAAAGGTATCTTTTTTTAAGTACTCACTTTTTATTAAAAAGTTATTTGAAAAAAATAACAATTGTTATTATTTAATATATTAGTATCAATTATTTCATCAGTCATTCCATACTTATTATAATAAGGGTCATCGGCAACGAAAAGAAAGTCAGTTTCTTCTCCTATATTCTTCCCTAAAAACTCTTTAAGTTTAGTTTTATCGTAAACCAATTCAATAGACACTTTATCAGAACATTCTAAAAGTGGAGATGATAAAATACCTTCTTCTAATGAACTATCAACTTTAATTTCATAACCATTATTGTTAAAAGTATATTTATTATCCATATTATTTAATATAGTGTCTGTTGATCTAATATATTTCTTAAGCCAATATGTGTCTCCATCATGATTATACGAAATAGGGCCTTGGAAATTTATACCTTCAATATTATCTACAATATCTTTAGATACTTCATAAATAGCGTAAAAATCATAAGTAATACCGTCAATAGTGTATCCGACAGTTTTTATACCTCCTACATTTTGTATATCACATTTCACTTTTAATGAGGGAGGCGAGGAATCAGGGTCTTCTGTAATTTTACCACTTTTAACACATAAATCTGGTAAATTGTCGGGATGATATATGTTTCCGAATACATTCGGGGTTTTACCAATCCAATTTTTTATTGAATTTATGTTTTCGTTGTATTCTTCTAAAGTTAATGGAATATCTAAAATTTTACTATTTATTTTAAAACGATTACTGGTAAATGTAGTTAATGAATTTAAATAAATATTTCCATTATTTTCTAAACCATTATCATCATTATTAATAATATTACCTCTTATATAAATATTACCGTTATTTGTAATAATTGACATAATAAATTATAATTAGATATTATTTCAATTATAAAATTACTTCTTGGACATATTTATTTTTATTACATCCCCAATATGCTATAGTATTATCAATATTAATAGCTATAAAAGATTTATTATTAGAGTAAATTCTAGTATATCCAGTTTTATTAGGACTGTTTATTGCTCCCCACATATAATTTCCCCAAGAATTTATTTTACCATTACTTGTTAAAGCAGCAAATGAATACTCATTAGAATATATATCATTAAATTCCCCATAAGGATATGATATATCTCCTGGTCTTATATTACCCCAAGTGTATACTTCTCCATCATAACTCAGCGATGTAAATTGATTATTATTTGATACTATTTTTTTTATATTTGACAAATCTCTAGATATATTTCCACCATTATTTTTATTACCCCATGTATATACTTTATTATTAATATCAATACCCGAAAAAGCAAAATTATTAGAAAAAATTTTTTTAAATTTAATTTTTAATGGGAAATTACTACTATCATTTCCCCAAGATATAATTTCACCGTAAATATCTCTAGCTGTGTATGAATTATAAGTTGACGTTATATCAGTATAATTTTTTCCCCCCATATATCCTAAAGCACCGAAATTTGTATTTCCCCAGGAATATAGTTCTCCATAATCGTTTATTGCACAAAAAGATTCTAAATTATTATATATTTTTCTCCAGCCATTACTTATAGGAGATTGTATGTTATTTTCATTTATTTTTTTAAATTTCCCCCAAGTATGTATATAGCCATATTTATCTATAGAAGTAAATTGTATATTATTAGAAAAAATGTCAATATATTCTTTATCGTTAAATGTTATATTACCACCATAACTATCGTTACCCCATGTTGTAATATGTCCATCACTGTTTAACGCAGCCGCCGCTCTGTCATTGTAAACTACTTTAATATATCCATTATTATTTGGCGGGTTATTTAATTGGTATAAATTTTTTCCCCAGCATTTTATACACCCATCGTCATTTATAGCAGAAAAGTTGTTTTTGCCACAATAAATATTAATATAATTAGCATCATTTATGGTTTTATTTATTATATTTTCATCAGAACACCAAGTTAATATTGAGCCATTATTCCTAAGTATAGCAAAATCATAATTATTACTATATACTTTTCTAATTTGTAGATTTTTATTAATATATTTAGGAGAAGATATTGGTTTATTAATTTCTACAAAATGATAAGTAGGATAACTATCGTTTTCAATACTCCCGTCATATGAATTGTTTTTTAATAAAAATAATATATATTTGTTACCATTATTTAATGAATTTGTATCTAAACTAACTTCTAAATTATAGTCTATTTTTCTAGTATTTGGTATATCTGTATTGCTATTATTATGGATATATTTCCAGGATTTATAATCGTCTTGTGGAAATATATTAACTGATCCTATTGTGTATTCATAAATTCCTAACCAACTATTTTCATTTGCTTCTTTTCCATTTTTTATAGTAACATTTAAAGTATCTAAATCCATTGACCATTCGGTATTGAATATAAAGGGAGAATCAGTTTTATCTGTATATATATTTAGTTCAATATCACCTATATATATTTCGTTAATTATTTCAGAAGAACTATTATTATCGGTAAATAGTGAAAAGGATGTAATATTTGTAGAGCTATCTATCTGTGTAATCCAAGAACCTAATTTGTGTGCTCCTGTTCCACTTGGATCTATTAAATTATAATTTTGATAAATGTTATCATTTTTGTTTGGTTCAGAAGACGAATATGAACTTAGAGGTGGGAACCATGATCCCTTTTGAAGATATGCGTCGCCTAATATGAGTTGTTTTTCTATTCCATTATTATCTAAAATATGAAGTGACCCCGAATTATTAGTAATAGATAATATTACTTCAAATACGTCGGATTGTAAATCTATCATATTAGATGTGTTACCTTGTTCAAATTTATTACTATCAGATTCTAGATAATTACTTTTCCATCCTATTTTTGTATTTTTAATATTAGTAGAATCTTTTTGTAAAAATAACATACCATCATTATTGGGATTAGTATTAAAAAGACATCCCCAATTATTAGACCAATTTTTAATTTTCATTTTGATTTTTAATTCCCAAGGAATATAACTGAAATCATCAAGTCCAATATCTAATTCAAAATATAATGCTTTATTTTTATCATTTCTTCCTGGTAAAATATAAATAAAATCGTCTATTTCATTATTAAAACCTTCTATATTTTTAACTAATTTTATATCCTTATCATTTGAATTATAATTCATTTGCCTTATTAGAGATTTAAAACTGTATTTATAATATCCTAATTTGGTAGAACCAATATTACTACCTATAAACTCATTATCAGTATTTAATTGTATATGCTCGTTTCTAATAGGATTTATAGTTTTATTAGATTTAGAAAAAACATTAATTGTAACATACGGATCTATAAATTCCGTCATTACATTATATATAATTAGTGAATTATTCGTTTTTTTTATTTCTTGAAAATCATCATCTACATTCATTTTAAACTCAATATTTATCTTATTTGTTATATCTGAATCTCCATCACTTGGGAAAAAATTAAGTGGAATTTTAAGATTTTGATTAGCTTTTAATGAAGTATGTCTTATATACCATTTACTATTGTATTGTATCTTTTGAATTTCAAAATCATCATCTACAGGCTGAACTAAATCCGAAATACTTATAGAATTAGTATATATTGTAAACATATTTGTAATATTTTTAATTTTATTATTTGAGGAATTCAATAAATTAATTTGGTGATATGTCCAATTAGTATTTTTGTAACCTGTTGAATCTATTGAACTATTATTAATTATATTTATTTCCAATATTTTTTTATTTTTATATAAATCATATGTCCAGGGTAATTTGGTCCAATTTATATCCGTTATCTCATAAATTAGATCATTATATTTCCACTTATACGTATTATTCATGTTATCAGTATCTCTAGTATATGACAGTAGATAATCTAAATCAGGATATGATGTTGGTGAAGATGTCGGCGAAGATGTTGGAGAAGATGTTGGTGAAGATGTTGGTGAAGATGTTGGTGAAGATGTTGGTGAAGATGTCGGAGATGATGTTGGTGAAGATGTTGGTGAAGAAGTAGTAGTTATGCGATACGATGATGTATATTTTCTATCATTGACAATATAATTATTATTATCATCTTTTGTTGAGGACAATAGCCATATAAAAAACGGCCCATCCCATTTTGGTAATTTAAGAACATCGGAAATATATATATTTATTAAATTTTTATCTAAAGTTAGAGTTCTTGTAATTTCATCGGATGAACCAGGTGATGATCCTAAATTTTTATGAATATACATCCATCCTTTTCCTTCATCTCCGAAAACGTTATAATTAGAGTCTTTTATTTCTGAAAAAATATGATCATTTTCATCTTTAAAAATTGGTGTTAAAACAATCCAATCAGTATTATTTCCCCCTGAATTATTTTTTATAGTAACAGAAAGAGTATTGTAACTCGATGAATCAAATCTAGTTGAAATTATTTTAGGTGCTAAATTATGAGTATAATCTATTTCTGTAGTCCTATCTGAACAAATTAACCAATTATTATTTCTTGTTTGTTCTTCTTTTTCTAAATTATCCGGATTTAATCTTATCTCAAGATAATTATGAACGTTTTTAGTCCAATATTGTAATTCAATTTTAATTAATAAATGTTGACCATTACCTAAAGAATCATACTCAAAGTAATTATTGTTTCCTAATGATATTTTTTTTATATTCAAATTGTTAAGTTGTCTTAAATAATTACCATCTTTATCATATACTATTCCATAATCATTTGAATCATAAGTAATATTTAATAATTTACTGAACTGAGAAAAATTAATTTCTTCTCCAATATTATTTTTAGTGTATATTTTAAATGAAGATTTTCGAGTATAATTATTACCTCGTGAATCATTTTCACTTATATTTTTAATTCCTACATATATTATGTCACTGATGTCTCCTAAGGAAATGTCTCTATTATAATATTTAAAAGGTGGATTATTATTATTATATTCTATACTTGTTGACCATGAAATGTTTTTAAGACTATGTGTTGATATAAATTGGGAGTTGTACCAGACAATTAAAGATTTAACTGAAAGATCTATTTTATTTTTTACATGTTCATTTTCATAAAAGTTATACCAAAAAGTTAAATCAGCCTTTGGTGGTTCTGTTGGTGATTCTGTAGGTGATGACGTTGGTGAACTAGTAGGTGATGATGTGGGAGAATTAGTAAATGGCGATGATGTGGGTGAATTAGTTGGTGAATTAGTTGGTGAATTGGTGGGAGATAATGTAGGTGATGACGTGGGAGAATTAGTAGGGGATGACGTTGGTGAATTAGTCGGAGATGATGTAGGTAATGATGTAGGTGATGATGTAGGTGAATTCGTTGGTGAATTAGTTGGCGATGATGTAGGTGAACTCGTTGGTGAATTGGTTGGTGATGAGGTTGGGAAATTGGTTGGTGATGCGGTTGGTGATGACGTAGGTGAATTAGTTGGTGATGACGTAGGTGAATTAGTTGGTGATAGCGTGGGTGAATTAGTTGGTGATGACGTTGGTGAATCTGTTTTAGATCTATTAGTGATATCTAGTTCACTTTGAATTATTTTATTATTTTGCATTATTATTTCTTGAATTTTAAACCATTTTAATCCTTTTCCTAGATCAGAAATATCATCTTCATTTGAATTTTTTGGATTTAGTGTGTCATTATTACAATAAATTATACAACATGGTGTATTATTAATAGAATTATTTTCAATCCAGCCATCACCATAACTATCTTTTAAAATAATATTATATACTTCTTTAGGAACTCGTGTAATAACAATTTCCCTCGTGAATTTAGACCCAATATAGGTATTACTAATAATTTCTGATATTTTTAATGTTCCATTATTATTTGATAGATCTGAATCAGAATTATTTTTTTTTCCATTAATCCACCATGTATTAGAAAAATTTGAAGTGTTTTTATTTACTTTATAATTTAGAGAGCTGGCACTTTGACCTGGTGACAATGATTCTTTATCTCTGCTAATTATTAGTCGATCGGTGGATTTAATTATTAGTCGATCGGTGGATTTAATTTCCCATGAAGATTCTGTAATCCATTCGTCATATATAAATTTAAATTTTAAATTAACATATTCAGGTGTGTTTGTAGGTGAAGAGGTTGGACTAATAGTTGGTGATTCGGTGAATGGAATCTTACTTATTATTTTAGGACCTATATAACCATAACTGGGATCAATATAAAAAATGTAAAACTTAGTATTCTCTGGATAAGTACTTATACTAAAGTTAATAGGATTAATTAGCTGTCCATTGGTATTTTTTTTTATTAATATGTCTTTTTTGTTAGATGGTTCTATTGTTTCATTATTTAAATATCTAAATTGTTTAGGAGAAGTATTTAATAAGGAATCTGGTCCAGAAAAGTCTACTGTCCATGACAGTGGATCAATAATTTTTTTTTCATCATTCAATTCTAAATAATTAAATGATGTAAATATCCCGATCCAATCATTTTTATTAGCGAAAGAAAATCCATCAATATTTATATATAATTTTGATCTTGAAATGTGGGAATAAATATTTCTATATTTAAAATCTAATTTATTTGACGAATAATTATCAATAACTTTTTTAGAATTGAAATATACAATTTTATAATGATTTGGAATAAAGTTTGAAGTATTTATAGTTATTTGATTATTATTTCCTATATTGTTAATTGTAAAAATAGTAGGCAAGTTTTTAGAAATATTATTTTTAGGAATAAATGAATATGATAATTTAACATATGGATTATTATTAATAGTAATATTAGATACCGGGGTGCTTTCTGTTAAATTTGTAATCGTATTCGGATAAAAATTAATAAAATGTGTATTCAATGAATTGAAATATGGAACAGTAATTAATAAAATATCCATATTTCTAATTGTATTTGGTTTATTTGACAGTGTTATATTTATACTATTATCTAAAAAAAATTCATGATTATTATTAGTTTCACCCAATATTCCTTTACTTGGGACAATATTAAAATACATTGGTATAGTTGTATCTTTTCTGTTGTTTACTAACCATTCTGATATATTTAATGTAAAAGTAAAATTTATATTTTTTTCTATAGATGGAAATTTTATAAAATATCTCTTACTCGAATTATATGTAATTTCACTAATTTTCAATGAATCACTTATAAAATACTCTTTTAAATTTAAAATTTTTTTATCATCATCATAAATATAATATAATTCAACGTAATCATATCCCGAATTGTTTATTCCTTTTGAATCAGAACCTTGATTTGTTAAAGAAATACTTAATTGTTGTTTAATTTTATCTATTTTGTAGAATTTTCCAGAATTATAGGAATTGTTCACTCTAATATCTGGAGGAGGTTGTGTTGGAGATGCTGTTGGTGATACTGTTGGAGAAGCGGTTGGAGATGTTGTAGGAGATGTTGTTGGAGAAGATGTTGGTGATGTAGTTGGAGATGTGGTAGGAGATACTGTAGGTGAAGAAGTTGGTGAAGCTGTTGGAGATACTGTTGGAGATGCTGTTGGAGATGCTGTTGGAGATACTGTTGGAGATGCTGTTGGTGATGCGGTTGGAGATGCTGTTGGTGATACTGTTGGTGATACTGTTGGAGATGCGGTTGGAGATGCGGTTGGAGATGCGGTTGGAGATGCGGTTGGTGATACTGTTGGAGATGCTGTAGGTGATGAGGTTGGAGATGCTGTAGGTGATGAGGTTGGTGATGCGGTTGGAGATGCTGTAGGTGATGAGGTTGGTGATGCGGTTGGAGATGCGGTTGGAGATGTTGTAGGAGATGCTGTTGGGGAAGTTGTTGGAGATGCTGTTGGAGATGCTGTTGGAGATGATGTTGGAGAAGTTGTTGGAGATGCTGTTGGTGAAGATGTTGGTGATGTAGTTGGAGATGCTGTTGGAGAAGTTGTTGGAGATGCGGTTGGAGATGTTGTTGGAGATGCTGTTGGTGATGCGGTTGGAGATGCTGTAGGTGATGAGGTTGGTGATGCGGTTGGAGATGCTGTTGGAGATGCTGTTGGAGATGATGTAGGAGATGATGTAGGTGAAGCAGTTGGAGATGATGTAGGAGATGATGTAGGTGAAGCAGTTGGTGAAGCTGTTGGAGATGCTGTTGGAGATACTGTTGGAGATGCTGTTGGAGATGCTGTTGGAGAAGTTGTATTAGTAATATAGGTAAATTTTATAAAACTACTATAATTATAACTATAAGTATTTGTATTATCGGTAGTTGTAGTATTGAAGTAAACCGCTCTATATACCTCATTATTGTCCAGTTTTGAATTTACAAGTATTGAAATAGAATTGTTATCTGACTCACTTAGATAACTCCATAATACATAGTTATCCGATTGTTCACCATTAATCCATTCACTATCTAGATATATGCCTATCCAATCATAATTATTAGGAATTCCACCTAATTCAAAGTTAATTACTAATGAATCATTATTAATGTCTACTGTTTGAATAGTACCTAAATTATTTGTAGGTGACGCGGTTGGTGAAGCTGTTGGTGATGTAGTTGGAGATGCTGTTGGAGAAGTTGTTGGAGATTCAGTAGGAGATACTGTAGGTGAAGCAGTTGGTGAAGCTGTTGGAGATACTGTTGGAGATGCTGTTGGAGATGCTGTTGGAGATACTGTTGGAGATGCTGTTGGAGATGCTGTTGGCGAAGCTGTTGGAGATGCTGTTGGTGAAGAAGTCGGTGAAGAAGTAGGACTACTTGTTGGTGAAGCTGATGGCGAAGCTGTAGGTGAAGTTGTTGGTGAAGCTGTAGGACTACTTGTTGTTGAAGTTGTTGGTGAAGCTGTAGGTGAAGTTGTTGGTGAAGCTGTAGGACTACTTGTTGGTGAAGTTGTTGGTGAAGCTGTAGGACTACTTGTTGGTGAAGCTGTAGGACTAATTGTTGGTGA
>Ga0206131_10000198_pt1 | contig 85494 bp, 92 predicted proteins | sample Helgoland_Spring_FD_148636 | JGI IMG/M metagenome (GOLD analysis project Ga0206131, IMG submission 148636) | Pelagic subsurface seawater microbial communities from Kabeltonne, Helgoland, North Sea - Helgoland_Spring_Bloom_20160517_1 | ecosystem: Environmental > Aquatic > Marine > Epipelagic ... | reverse complement strand
AGCAGAAGTTGGATTTAGCCTATATAATGTTGGGAGTGGAGAAGAAACAAGCGTTAACCAGGTTGCAGAAGCATTTGGTGGTGAAGTAATCTATCGCGATCCTATCCATGAACCACGTCGTAGTTTGGCATGCATCTCTAAAATTAAAAATGAGTTAAATTGGTCGCCAAAGGGCTCAGTCGAGAATTGGATTGAAACTATCCGATAGTCGGCATATATAAATATATATGAAAGATAAGGATCTACTAATAATTATTTTCGAAGATTCTAAAGTTGAGATCAGAACTTCGGATCCAGACACTGAAATAAAAAATGCATTTATAAGGGGTGGAGTGCTTGCAATCATTAAGAACACTACAATAATCTATTCTGCTCCTGGAAAACTATCATGAGAACACTTCTCCTAATCTTATTATCAATACAAGCGCTAGTACTTAGTGCACAGGACTCAATCTATGTTGTCGAGAATCCAATCTTTTTAGTACATTATAATCATACTAAACAACAACCACAAAGACTAGAATACCGAGTCCAATGTACTCATGGTGGAGTTGAACGTAGCGGTGATTTCCGAACCGATGACAGGTTTGAAACATCAGATGGATACGATTATCGTGATAATGTATGGGATAAGGGTCATTTGGCGCCAGCGGCAAGCTTTAATTGTACTGAACAAATGTTAAAGGCAACATTTAGCTATTTAAATTGTGTACTACAACATGAAAGTTTAAATCGTGGAGCATGGGCTAGACTTGAAAAGTTTGAGCGCGATCTTGCTAAATTTTATGAAGTTAACGTTATCGTTAAAGTATTATTTGAAGATGATTGTGAAGTACTCGAAACTGGGGCAACTGTTCCTTCTGGCTTCTTAAAAACAATCTATTGGGACGATAAAATGGAAATGTTCTATTTTCCAAATGAGGACACTAGTGGAAAGGATTGGTTTGATTTTAAGGTAGATCCAATTAGAGACTAATGGAATTAGTAACAACACACCCAATAAAAAAGAGTGATTTAGGTTTTCATGCCAACCTATTTGGGGGCAAACTCTTAGCATGGCTAGATGCAGCGGCTGCTGCATACGCAATGGAAGTTTGTGATACTCCACGTATGGTTACTGTAAAAATTGATGAATGTATCTTTAAAAAACCAGCAAAAGAGGGACAATTACTCAAAATTTATGCTAGTGTAAGAGAGATTGGTAAAACATCAATTACAATGTACCTGGAGGCCAGAGCTCATAATGTTTATTCAGGTAGTCAAACCGTAATCCTATCTACTAACTTTAAATTTGTTAGAATAGATGAAAATGGAGACCCAATTCCTATCTCGGAAAGGGTAAAAATGAAACACAGCAAATAAGAGTCTGATATATATGTTTATAGAAATATAGACATATTAAATGGCGCAATTTAAAATAAAACAGGTCCGTGGTCTACAAAGCACTATTGATAGCATCACGGGAATCGATACGATTACCGAAGCATATACGACCACAGCAACCGATGGTCCTACCGGTATCACAATTACATATTCTTGTAGAGAAACTGATAACGCACAAGTTTACGTTAACGGTGTAAGAATCAACCAAGGAGACTTTGGTTGGAGAGAAGGAACAACTGATGTTTCTACTAATACTGAATTAAATGCTGGAACTGAATTAGTTTGGAATTCATCTGCAATTGGTTTTGACCTTGCAAATGACGATGAAGTTGAAATCATCTATGAAACAGGCATTCCAGTATCTACAGGTGGTTCAGTTGGAACAGGAAGTAATGGTACTTCAGGTATTAGCGGAACTTCAGGTATTAGCGGAACTTCAGGAACCAGTGGAGTTAGCGGTACTTCAGGTATTAGCGGAACCTCGGGAACCAGTGGAATTAGCGGTACTTCAGGTATTAGCGGAACCTCGGGAACAAGCGGTATAACTAACAGTAATGCTACTGGTCTTACCCTAACTTCTCCAAGCGGTATTTTATACCAAGTAGTAGTTGATGATGCTGGTAATCTTTCAACTAATAATGTTAGTACATCGGGAACAAGTGGAAGTTCTTCAGGAGGATTTAGTACAACTGGTCTAGTTGCAAACCTCGATTCAAGTGATCCAAGTTCTTACAGTGGACCTTATTCAGGTTCTGGATTATGGCCTTGGTATGATTTAACAGGTAATGGACACACTGCTAACATACACCCAGCACATGCATATAATATCAATGAAGCCGATGGAGTTTTTGAATGGCAAATTGAAGGGACAATTAATGATGATATCAATTGGAGTGGTACTAATACAATCAGTAAATTTAGCCCATGGGTAAGCCCTAATCAAACTCTTCAATTATGGGTATACATACCAGACAACTCCCCAATTGTAATATTTAAGAAGCAAAATTTAGGAAATGCAGGTTGGGCATTAACAATTAATAATAATGGTACGAATGACCAATACTCGGTAGTTGCAAATGGATATGGAATGGGTCCACATGCACCATCAGGTACAGGAACAAATATGGATGGATGGAACTTAATTACAATGCAATGGAAAGAAGCAGTAACTGCTAATTTTAATAGTACTGACTATGTAGGATGGAGATTATTTATAAATGACAATCCAGTTGAACATACAGGATATGCAGACCATTTCCTTCCGGCAAATCCAATAACATCATGGTCGGGATGGACTCAAGAAACCGAAATACTAACAGTCGGAACTACGAATGGATCAACCGGATCATATGAATGGACTGGTAAAGTAGGTGCATTCTCTTTCTACGATAGAGTATTGTCAGAACAAGAGATAATAGACAACTACGACGCTACTAAAACAAGATTCGGTCTATAAGGATCTTTTAAATATACAACACTTATAGATGTCAGAAGCACAGATTAATATAAAACAAATAAAAGGCTTACAAGATGCCTTAAATAGCGCAACTAGTGGTACTTCCGGAGTTAATGGGACTTCCGGAACCAGTGGTACTTCAGGAACTTCCGGTACTTCTGGAACTAGTGGAGTCTCTGGTAGCTCAGGAACCAGCGGAATTAACGGCACTAGTGGTACTTCAGGAGTTAATGGAACTTCAGGAACTAGTGGAGTTAGTGGAACTTCAGGAACTAGTGGTATCAATGGAACTAGCGGAACTTCAGGAACTAGTGGAGTTAATGGAACTTCAGGAACTAGCGGAACTAATGGTACTTCTGGAACAAGTGGAGTTAGTGGAACTTCAGGAACTTCAGGAGTTAGTGGTACGAGTGGTACTTCAGCAATTGATGGTACTAGTGGAACTTCAGGAACTAGTGGAGTCAATGGCACCTCTGGAACTAGTGGAGTTAACGGTACATCAGGTACAAGTGGAGTTAACGGAACTTCTGGAACTAGTGGTGTAAGTGGGACTAGCGGTACATCCGGAGTTAATGGTACTAGTGGAACTAGCGGTGCTAATGGAACTAGTGGAACTTCAGGATCTAGTGGTTCTTCAGGTAGAGATGGTCAGCCAGGCGTTGGTATTAATTTTAAAGGACAGGTTGCAACAATTAACGATCTTCCAGTAGGCGCACAACAGGGAGATGCTTATTTAGTACAAGATTATCCAGATGCTCTATTCGTATGGAATGGAGAAGAATGGGTTGATGGTGGTTCAATTCAAGGACCATCAGGTACTAGTGGTACTTCTGGAGTTGATGGTACTTCTGGAACAAGTGGAGTTAATGGAACTTCAGGAACTAGTGGTTCAAATGGAACAAGCGGAACTAGTGGAGTAAGTGGTACTAGTGGTACGACAGGAACTAGTGGAACAAGCGGAACTTCAGGTATTGATGGGACTAGTGGTTCATCAGGAACTAGTGGATCAAATGGTACTTCAGGTACGTCAGGAACGACAGGTACATCAGGAACTAGTGGTACAACAGGAACTAGTGGTACTTCAGGTATTGATGGAACTTCAGGAACAAGTGGTTCAAATGGAACTAGTGGTTCTTCTGGTACTTCAGGAACAAGTGGAACTACAGGAACAAGTGGAACTAGCGGTACATCAGCAATTGATGGTACTAGTGGTTCTTCTGGAACTTCAGGAATAGACGGTACTTCAGGTACTTCAGGAATAAATGGTACTAGTGGTTCATCTGGTACTACTGGAACTTCAGGAACAACAGGTACTTCAGGAACTTCAGGTACTTCAGCAATAGATGGAACAAGCGGATCTTCTGGTACTTCAGGTTCAAATGGAACAAGTGGAACTAGTGGAACAACAGGAACAAGTGGTACTACAGGTACTAGCGGTACTTCAGGTACTTCAGCAATAGACGGTACTTCAGGTACTAGTGGATCATCGGGTACGAGTGGTTCTAATGGTACTTCAGGAAGTTCAGGTACGACTGGAACTAGCGGTACTACCGGTACTTCAGGAACTTCAGGTACTTCAGCAATAGATGGAACAAGCGGATCTTCTGGTACTTCAGGTTCAAATGGAACAAGTGGAACTAGTGGAACAACAGGAACGAGTGGTACTTCAGGAACAACTGGAACTTCAGGAACTAGTGGTACATCAGCAATTGATGGAACTAGTGGTTCATCAGGAACTTCAGGTTCTAATGGAACTAGTGGTAGTTCAGGTACAACAGGTACATCAGGTACTACTGGTACTTCAGGAACGAGTGGTACTTCAGCAATAGACGGAACAAGCGGTTCATCAGGAACTTCAGGTTCTAATGGAACTAGTGGTAGCTCAGGTACAACAGGTACATCAGGTACTACTGGTACTTCTGGAACTAGCGGTACTTCAGGAACTTCAGCAATAGATGGAACTAGCGGATCTTCAGGTACAAGCGGTTCAAATGGAACTAGTGGAACAACGGGTACTTCAGGAACTAGTGGAACAACAGGAACTTCAGGAACTAGTGGTACATCAGCAATTGATGGAACAAGCGGTTCATCAGGGACAAGTGGTTCAAATGGTACTTCAGGAAGCTCAGGATCTAGTGGTACAACTGGTACTTCAGGAACGACTGGTACTTCTGGAACTAGTGGAACTTCAGCAATAGATGGTACAAGCGGATCTTCTGGTACTTCAGGTTCAAATGGAACTAGCGGTAGTTCAGGAACATCTGGCACAACGGGTACTTCAGGTACGACTGGTACTTCTGGAACTTCTGGAACTTCAGCAATAGATGGTACAAGCGGTTCATCAGGAACTAGTGGTTCAAATGGAACTAGCGGAACAACGGGTACTTCTGGAACTAGTGGAACAACAGGAACTAGTGGAACTAGTGGTACGTCAGCAATTGACGGAACAAGCGGTTCATCAGGAACTAGTGGTTCAAATGGAACTAGCGGTAGTTCAGGAACATCTGGTACAACAGGAACAAGTGGTACGACGGGTACTTCTGGAACTTCTGGAACTTCAGCAATAGATGGAACAAGCGGTTCATCAGGAACTAGTGGTTCAAATGGAACTAGTGGTAGTTCGGGCACGACAGGTACTTCGGGTACGACTGGTACTTCTGGAACTAGCGGTACTTCAGCAATTGATGGAACAAGCGGTTCATCAGGAACTAGTGGTTCAAATGGAACTAGCGGTTCTTCTGGTACTACAGGTACATCAGGTACTACAGGTACTTCGGGTACAAGTGGAACAAGCGGTACTTCTGCAATTGATGGAACGAGTGGTTCATCTGGTACTTCAGGTTCTAATGGAACGTCTGGATCTTCTGGATCTTCTGGAACTACTGGTACTTCAGGAACAACAGGAACAAGTGGTACTAGCGGTACTTCAGCAATTGATGGAACAAGCGGTTCATCAGGAACTAGTGGTTCAAATGGAACTAGCGGTAGTTCAGGAACATCTGGTACAACAGGAACAAGCGGTACAACTGGTACTTCAGGAACTAGTGGAACTTCAGGAACTTCAGGAACTAGTGGAACCTCGGGTTCAAATGGAACAAGTGGTTCATCAGGATCTTCTGGAACTACAGGTACTTCAGGAACAAGTGGTACTAGCGGAACAAGCGGTACTTCAGCAATAGATGGTACTAGTGGTTCATCTGGAACAAGTGGTTCGAATGGAACTAGCGGATCAAGCGGATCTTCTGGTACTACCGGTACTTCAGGTACGACGGGTACATCTGGTACTTCAGGAACAAGTGCAACTTCAGGAACAAGTGGAACCAGCGGTTCAAATGGTACTTCAGGAAGCTCTGGATCTAGCGGTACTACGGGTACATCTGGTACATCTGGTACATCTGGTACTTCAGGAACAAGTGCAACCTCAGGAACAAGTGGAACCAGTGGTTCGAATGGAACTAGCGGAAGTTCTGGAACTAGTGGTACCGCAGGAACTAGTGGTACAACAGGAACTAGTGGTACATCAGGTACCTCAGCAATAGATGGAACAAGTGGTTCGTCAGGAACTAGTGGTTCAAATGGAACCAGTGGAAGCTCAGGTTCAAGCGGTACTTCTGGAACCACAGGTACTTCGGGTACTTCAGGAACTAGTGCGACTTCGGGAACAAGCGGTTCATCAGGAACCAGCGGTTCAAATGGTACTTCAGGAAGCTCAGGATCTAGCGGTACAACTGGTACTTCAGGAACGACTGGTACTTCTGGAACTAGTGGTACTTCAGCAATTGATGGAACAAGTGGTTCATCTGGGACAAGTGGTTCAAATGGCACATCAGGTACATCAGGAACGTCTGGTACATCAGGTACTACCGGTACTTCGGGTACTTCGGGTACTAGTGCAACTTCAGGTACAAGCGGAACTTCAGGTTCTAATGGAACTTCGGGATCTTCTGGTACAAGTGGAACTACAGGTACATCAGGAACAACAGGTACTTCAGGAACAAGTGGAACCTCAGCAATTGATGGAACTAGTGGAACCTCTGGAACTAGTGGATCAAATGGTACATCAGGTACATCAGGTACATCAGGAACGACTGGTACATCAGGTACTTCAGGAACAAGTGGAACCTCAGCAATTGATGGAACTAGTGGTACTTCGGGAGTTAATGGTTTACCGGGTGACCCTGGTGAGGCTGGATCTTCTGGAACAAGCGGATCATCGGGTACAGATGGTCAAGGTGGTGTAGTATCTGCCGGAACTAATATAACAGTTACAGGCACAGGTACGGTTGCTAATCCATATGTTGTTAGCTCAAGTGCATCGAATGAAGAAGTATATCTTTCAATTAATTCGATACCAGCGTCTCTATCTATTAATACATTCCTTACGAATGGTAATCAATGGCGCGATGCGTTTATCGTAATTCCACCAGAATATAATACGTGGGCAGTTGTTGAGGTAATTTCATCATATGGCGATGTATGGCCTACCGGTAACTATGCATTCGCGATTGAAAAGCGACCTAGTAACTCGGCAGTAGCTAATGGATTCTCATCATATATTCATGGAAATGCAAAAACTCAATTAACATTATTTAATTCGGAACAAATGATGGTAGTGACTGGAGATGTTTTAAGCGTTGCATGTACTGAAGGTCCTACAGGCGTACCTGGAGGAACAGAAGGCGGTGCAAAAGGATATACTGTAACTATTAAATTGGTTCCTATGTCTGGATTGTAATATAATTACGATAGATAGATTATATGGCAACTTGGTTAACGGCATTTGGTAGAGATTATTATGGATCTTCTAATACTAGTGGTACTTCAGGTACTAGTGGTGAAGGAGGAACTCCACCACCGCCACCACCAGCCCCAGCATCTTGTACTATAAACACAACAAATCACCCATATTGGCATAATTCAGCACCTTGGGGATCTACCAATAGTGCAAGTGATATGAAAGCCTATTTAGAGACTAATTTTACAACACCTACTACTTTCACTAATTGGAGCGATGTTGCTGCAAATGGTTCAATGGCTTGGATTTCTATCGGACAATCAAGTAATTATGCTTCCAGTGATACTTATCTAGGAGAGGATTATTACATTAGAATGGTTAGAAATGACGGCGACGGAGTAGCTCAAAATACACCATTAGTTGCTGGAGGTGGGTCATCGCCAAACCAATTATACTTAGAAGAATTAGATAGTGCTGGAGTAAAGACCGGAGATACAATTACATTCCAATGTATTGAAGATGGAACAACAGTTCCAGGAACATTTGGTACCCAATTTATATTTAAAGCTAGAGTAACTGCAAGAACCGGATTTGGAACTAGTAGTATAAACTTTAATAATAACTCATGGTATCTAGATACCGACATCCTGGATGATTTCTGTACAACCTGGTCAAGCGTTACACCTCTTACAACATGCGATCCAATTACTAACTTAACATCTGAAAACGAACATACAACTGATTTTGTCTATCCAAGTAGCGTTTCTAGTAACCCGCTTGGAGGCGGTGGAGCAGGCGGAATTTAATATATAGATTATGGCAGAAAAGGCACAAGTAATACTTAATTGGACACCTGTTAATACAGCAACGGTTCAAAAAATATACAGAAGTAGTTCTTCTAGTAGCGGCCCTTGGACGCTTGTTAAAACGTTTAATGATGGTACTACAACAACTTGGACTGATACTGGAGTAGATCCAACGCCAATAAAAACCTATTGGTACTATATTGAAACTACATGTTCTTCAGGAACTTCAACCTCAGGTGTGAGTTTTGCAGTCTGTACTAATTGCGATGAGGGTCAAGGAAACAAGTCGCTGTTTATCTTTAAGAATAATATTACTAATGATAACGTAAATGAGGTTGAATTTACATATGTTGATCGAAGTAAAAAATATTGGAACGACACATACGGAACATCTCTTACTACCACTTCTTCAGTTGCAGTAGGTAGAACTCCAATTACAGGATATAATAAATATATTGGATGTCACACATGTGGAGAGCCGGTAACTTTCCAGCTTAGTAATTTTGCTACTCTGTATGGCGCAACCACGCTGAATGCAGATTATTCACATGCATCAGATCAAAATATAGAGGACTTTTTGCCTAGTTCTTCTTCGGGATTCACAACGTCATATACTCTTAGAGCATGGGATTTTGATGCTAGTAATAATTCTAGTCTTGCACATACTGTCAATAATGGTTATTTTTGGCTAGGTACAACATTCTCAACTAATCCTACTAGCTTTAGCGCGCTTAACCCTCCTACAAGTTACAATCTAGGAGAACTAAATGCAAATCAATTACGAATTTCTAGATTATCAGATGGAAACACTAACTACTCAACTCCAATGAGTGGATTTACTAGCGATGCAAATGGAACTGCATATATGCTATTTAGACCGTTTTCAGCTACAATAGACTGCATCTATTGGTTATTTGAAGTTACCAGAAATTCAAACTATGATGTCTATTCATCAGGCACGCTACAAATGTATGGATATGATATTGTATATCGTAGCTCTTTTGTTTACGATTCAACTTATTTTATAAGTTTAGGCGATACTACTCAATGGGGTCATTTTCCAAAAAATACAGTACATCCATTTACTATTAAGTTTTTCAAAACTAATCAAATAGCATAAGAAACATTTAATAGATACTACATATAAATTAAATAAAACATTTATATGTGTGGAATTGTAGGTTACATTGGTCATCAAGAACCAAGTAAAATAGTTATCGATGGTCTAAGAAGACTAGAATATAGAGGCTATGATAGCGCAGGCGTTGCAGTACATCATGGAGGATTAGATGGAATAGACATAACCCGAGCGGTTGGAGCGGTTGAAAGACTAGATCTTTTATTTAGTGAACAGATTATTAATCCAGATGCTAGAATTGCGATTGGACATACTAGATGGGCAACACACGGCGTTCCAGCAGAACACAATGCACATCCTCACATGTCTATGAATGGTACTATTACACTAGTACATAATGGAATTATTGAAAACTACGAAACATTAAAAAAGAAATTAGTAGCTGAAGGATATACATTTAAATCTGAAACAGACACTGAAGTTCTTGCTAATTGGATTGAATATCATTACAATGCAATTTACTCTGAAACTAATACTGACCTATCAGTCGCAATACGAAACGCTCTTGCTGACGTTGTCGGTGCCTACGCAATTTTAGTTCTTGATTCACATTCACAACAAGTAGTAGCTGCTCGTAAGAGTAGTCCTCTTGCAATTGGAATTGGAAACGATGAGTTTGTAATTGCAAGTGATGCTACTCCAATTATTGAATATACTCGCGATATTGTCTATTTAGAGGACAATCAAATGGCAATTATTGAATTAAGTTCAAGCCTAAATGCTGGTAATCCTGAAATTAGCTTTATTAATTTAGACAATGAGGTGATTAGTCCATTAATCGAAAGAGTCGATATGGAACTAGATCAAATCGAAAAAGGAGGCTATGATACCTTTATGCTAAAGGAAATTCATGAGCAGCCAGAAACTGTTTGGAATTGTCTACGAGGTAGGCTAACAGACGGAGAAGAACCCTTAATGATGGGTGGTGTTGAAAATGTAATGCCACAACTCTTACGTGCAAACAAAATCTTTATTATTGCATGTGGTACAAGTTGGCATGCTGGTTTAATTGGTAAAACAATGATTGAAACCTTAACCAGGGTTCCAGTTGAAGTTGACTATGCTAGCGAGTTTCGTTATCGTAATCCAATTATTAAACCAGGAGATGTTGTAATTTCAATTAGTCAAAGTGGTGAAACTGCCGATACAAAAGCAGCGATGGAAATGGCTCGTGAACGTGGAGCTACTCTATTTGGAATTGTGAACGTTGTTGGTAGTTCTATTGCTCGCATGTCAGACTCAGGAATCTATACACATTCTGGCGTAGAGATTGGAGTTGCAAGTACTAAAGCATTTACCGGACAGGTTGCAGCTCTTGCCCTAATCTCAATTAAGATGGCAAAGCAACTTGGCTCAATTAATGATGAGAACCATTATCGATTAAAACGAGCACTTGGCCTAATTCCAGAAAAGATCGAATCAATCTTAAAGCAGAGTGAACAGATCTTTAAAATTGCAGATGAATATGCAATTGAAAAGTATAATGACTTCTTATTTATGGGTCGTGGAATCAACTTCCCAATTGCACTTGAAGGAGCCCTAAAACTAAAAGAGATCAGTTATATTCATGCTGAAGGTTATCCAGCTGGAGAGATGAAGCACGGACCAATCGCACTAATTGATGAAAAGTGTCCGAGTATTTTTATTGCACCAACTGATAAGTCATATGATAAGATTTTAAGTAACATGCAAGAGGTTAAAGCACGTGGAGGAAAGGTACTTGCAATCGTAACTGAAGGGGATGAAGCAATGAGTAAAGTTGCGGATCACGTAATTGAGATACCATCGACAGACCCTCTGTTGACACCTCTGTTAACCGTTATCCCATTGCAGTTACTATCATATCGAATAGCATCTCAACGCGGTAAGGACGTGGATAAACCGAGGAACCTCGCAAAATCAGTTACAGTAGAATAGATATATAGACTGTAGCGCAAGCTAAATTACAACTAAAAGTCATGGACAACGTTGATAAATTTTTAGACTTGTTTTCAGAATTCGAGATGATCGTAATTCCAAAGCAAGAAAAAAGAAAACAGCCAGAACCAGTTGATAATTCAACTCAAACGAAGGCAAATTTAAAGAAGGCACTTAAAAGATTAGAGAAAGAATACAAGTATGCTCTTAAGTCTTTTAAAGCAAATAAGATCTCTAAAAGCGAACTATACGAGTTTGAATGGAGAATCTTTGAACTTCAAGAGGAAATTAAAAGGTTAGACCAAACTGAATAATGAGGAACATAAGTACTTTTTCCCAGTTTATAAATGAAGGTTTAGAAATGAAAGTATCTGCTGGACTAGCTATTATATGGGAAGACAAAGTACTGTTAGCTCATACCACTGGTAGAAACTTTAAGACTGGCTACGGTATTCCAAAGGGTGGAATTGAAAAGGGTGAAACCCAGTTGGATGCTGCAATTCGAGAAACTAGCGAAGAAATCGGGATTGAAGTTCCGAGGAGCCTTGTAAGCTCTAATAGTTACCAATTTGGTGTTGATGCTAAAAAGTGGGGCTATAGAAAGATTGTTCATTATTATATTGTACAGATAGATTCTCTTGATCAGATTGGTTTAAAAGAACCAAAGGTACCTAAATCACAACTACAAATTGAAGAAATCAATGATGCTAGGTTTATGGATTATAAACAAGCAGCAAAGGTAATCAATGTTAGTCAGAAAGATTTACTGAGCAATCTATATAGACTTGGATTGGTAAAATGAAAGAACTATTAAGTCAATATATTGGTGAATGGGGATGGTTAACAGTGTTAGCCATTGTTACATTTGCGTTTAAAGACACAGTTGCCAACTTTTTTATTGGCATTCAGTTTTTATGGGGCAATGATTTTAATATTGACGATATAGTTTACATCAATGGTAATAAGAAGGCAAGAATAGTTCGCCAAAATGTATGGAAAACTACATTCTATGTCTATGGTCATAATCGTAAATTTGTGGTGCCGAATAATATGATTTGGAAGCTTTCAATTGAGAAGGACTTACCAAAGAATGAAGATAATATATAAAGAGATGAAGTATTTAAAAACATATAGTGATTTTATGAATGAAGCAATGAGGGCAGGTAAGCCATATCATGGCTCAAAAATACTTGTGTTTGATCTTGACGATACTTTAGTTATTACCAATGCCAAAATTAAGGTATGTGATAAAAAGACTGGCGAATGTTTTGCACTAACTCCAGAAGAGTTCAATGAATATGAAATGCAAGACCACCATGACCTAGACTTTGATGATTTCAAATCATTAGAGATTATGAAGGCTGGACAGTTAATTGAGTACTACCTAAAGATCTTCAAAGAGGCGTATAAAATGAAGATTGCAGTCGGTATTGTAACCGCAAGAGATGATCGCGAAATGATTTATAAATGGTTACGTGAACATGTTGGTTATAAAATCGATAAAGATCTAATCTTTGCAGTAAACGATCCGGTGCATAAATTTACTGGACCGATTAGCGATAAAAAGAAAGCAGCATTTAAGGAACTAATTGAGATGGGATATAATGACTTCCAATTCTTTGACGATGATGATGCAAACCTACGACTAGTTAAATCTTTAGAGAAAGAACACGATGTAAAGATTGCAGTCCATAAAGCAAACAAGAAATTTTCAATTAGATGAGTACATATAACGACATTAGAGTAAGATTTGAAGTTGCCCTTAACGAGGCATCTTCTAGAACAATAGAGGGTAATCTTTTACCTTTACTTAATAAGATATTTGGTGAAGGAAGGGTTAATTCTAAAAACGGGAGAAAGGACCTTAGGTATGATCTTGGAGGTGATGTTAAAAAGTCTATTGAATCTATAGAAGGTGCTCTTAAAAAGGTTGGATTAGACTTTTTTGAAGTAACTTCTGCAGCTCCAGGTCAATATAAAGACGGCGGTAATTCTGGGAAGTTCTATACATACATAGTTACTTTTAATAAACCACAGGTTATTGGTAAGTATAAAATTAGAAAAGGAGAAGTAGTTAAGTTTGTTGATAATAAACCACCTTCAGGTACGCTTAAATCAAAGGAACTTACTCCTGCTTTATTAAGACTTCCAGAAGATAAGGCAATGAATGCAAACTCTCTTAGAAGCGAAGTTCAAAGCTCAATCCAAAAGAAGTATGGGAAATCAAACCCACATTTAGCTGAAACATTAATCTCTTTATATGATTTAGTGGCCAATCACACGCCAAAGAATCAAAAGTTTGATAATCCAAATGCAATTGAAAGTTTTTCTGAAGACATAAAGTATGGTCCAGAGTTACAAGAGATGATTGCTGGATTTTCCGACGCTGATATAAACACAATTGGTAAAGACTTTGGTGAAATCTTAGGAGGGGCACTAATGATGAATATCACAAAGTATAGTGAAGGTGTTTCTTTCCCATCTGGAAATAATCCACTAGTAGATTTCTATATTGATGGTTATGGAATCTCATCTAAGTATAAAGATGGAGCTGCTCCTACGTTAACAAATATTATTAAAGATGTAAAACCAGAACAGTTCGTTGAAGATAAAGAGAAGGAACTATATTCAATATTTAAGACAGTTTTAAATAATAATGTAATTGATGGTTATCTTAAATCAGCAGAGCTACTAAATCTACCGGGTGCATTAAAGGTAAAAGAAATGACTGGGCTATCTGAATTATCTGGAGCTGCGATCGAACAATTTATACAGGGTAAAATAGAAGAAATTGGATTTGACGAATTCTTTAATGAATATGTAGTTGACCTAAATAATTATGTAGGTCGAGGTTCAACGAAAATATCTCAAAAGGTAAAAGATAAACTAATTGCAAATAATAAATTTGTTGGTTTATTCTCATATGCTGTAACTATGAACCTAGTAGACAAGCTTAATGGATCACTAGGTGACGGAATGATATACATTGATACTTTAAAATCAATCATAGGAAAGCTAGAAGTAAAACAATTGTACATGGATGTGATTCTTAAAAAAGACACAGTACTATTCTACTTAAAGGGATTCTCTGATGAAAACGCAAAAATTACATTTGAAGCACCAAACGTATCTACGCCTAACCCAGGAAATGGTAGATTAGGATTCAAGATGAAATAATTTCACTTTTTTTGAAAATAATTGAGCCGGCATTTTTTTATGTCGGCTTTTTTTATTATATTAGTACTGTAATTAAAGATAAGAGATATGAATGTTAAAATTACCTTAAACGCTCAACGCTACGAAAACTACGGATTTAACGAAGGCCGGGAATACTGGAAGCCAAAAGGCGGTACGTTCTTCACAGTTGAAGATGTTGATGTTGATCTTGTTATGTATGCTGACAACGAGGCTATTAAAGAAGCGTTGATCGAGCAGTTGGAAAACTGGTCTACTGACATGGAGAAGTACGAGTACCTCAGCCATGAGATTGTATTCAGCGAGGCTAAAATTGCTGGCGCTGATTTTTCAGAATCGTTAAGTAAGTTAATGAACCTATAATACTATGAATTCTTCCCATCAGGACCTACTAGACAGGATTCCATTAGATGCAAAGAAAGTACTTAACAACTTTTTAGTTAAGCTTTCTGAAGACCAAAAGGCAGAATTTATCTCAAGAATTGGTACCTACCAGTCAATGAGTGATATTCAACAAAACTATCTTACTGAGATGGATTCAGAACTCTCTCGTAAAGTATTCCTATTAAAGACAACTGGAATCGGAATGGGAGAGCTTTGGTGCGCTTGGTTAATTAAAGGTGCTGTACTATCTGGAGGTGGAGAGCACTATGACATTACAATTGGCGAAGAGAAATATGAGGTAAAGGCATATAACTTCTCAAAACACTATCGTACCAAAGAATGGCAGTTGGCTAAATACAGCGGTCCATGGAGACTTGGAAATGCTGGAGCGATGAGTAATTTTAGATTTGTTGAGAATCTATTGTACAATGCTGAAATAGCTCATCGAATTAGTGACTCTCAAATCGACCATCCAGATGTAAAAAAGATGAAGTCACTGGTTGAAAAGATGGAGAAGGGTTCGAAGTATGGAATGATTGGTGATTTTGCAAGAGGAGAGGTTAACCAAAAGAAGATGAAATGGATGATTGAGTTCATTAATACTGCTCACCTCTATGTGAATCGAAACAGGAGTGAGTATAATATTGTAAGCTTTGGTTCAACTACACCAGGCAATCCTGATGTTTACTACTTAGTGAATGAGAAACAAATTGAAGAGTTAGGTTCAGGTAGTTTTGAAATTATCAGACCAATTGATATGGAAAATCATTCTGATCCAGTTGTATTTGACCGAATGCTTGCTAAATCAAAATACATTCGAGAAGGGGTAAAAGCAATGATCGATGACATTAACATTGATATTGAAAAGGTAGAGAAAAAGTATGATGGCATTGATTTTGTTGTTTTTCGTAAAGAAGTTGTTAACATTTCGCGAAACTTAAAGAAAATAGAGAATAGAACTAAAAAGGGACTACTTGATGCAGTTGGAGATGTATTTAGCCTCAGTAGTGCCTCAATTAGAGTAAAAGAACAAATATGGAATTAGTATTAATATTATTAATGTCGATCTCAGCAACCGGAATGGCGTTGTGGTCAATGTCAAGCAAGGAAAAGAAAGGTCAACGAGTCTTTAGATTTACATCATTTGAAGATGAAGACCATATTCAACATGTATTCTTAGTCTATTCTACCAGTTTTGAACTGGCACAGAAAGACGCAATGAAAATGGTATTGCTTAATGACATCGAAATTCAAAAAGTAGAAGAACTGGACTCAACAACATGGGATGTTATTGCAACACCCTATAAAAAAGTTCAAAAAAGTTTTGTGAAAACTAAAAAAATCACATAAACAATTCTATAATTTCGATATATAAACTGTGAAAGATTATACTTTCGCAAGTTCAACCTCAAAAAAGCTTTACAAAACAACATGAAAGAATCTATTTCAGAAGGCAAAATCACTTTTGACAACCAACCAAAAGCGACGAAGTCTACTGGAGAAGAAGTTTCTAAAGTATTCGATAAAGGTGAAACAATCTTTATTGACCTGGAAGAACTCCTCGCCTCGGGAGATGATGACGCAGTTTGGGTTTATTTCGGTGTCGGTGGTCCAGCTTAAACGGTTTAAAGGGTGTCTTAGGGCACCCTTTTCTTTTACCGAAATTACAAAGATAAATATAATACATTTAAAATAATAAAGAAACGCATGAGTTTTATCAATTTTAGAAACTTTGAAGCGCCGAAACAAAGAAAGATTTCAAAAACTGAACTTCTTGAGGCACTATTAAAGTACGAAACAAAGAATAAAAAGAAGGCCGAGTCTTTACTTGAGTCTTTTGGAGAAGAGATTGAATTTGCGGATGCTATTAATGCATTTTCAAATAAAACAGCGGCTATTACTGCTCTTTCAATCGTTGAAGCAAAACCAGGACCAGATCCATATATGACAGGACTTGATGAGGCAAGACACTCTGAAATCCATAAAGCTGCAAAGAAAGGTAGCTATCCAATAACTATTGTTATTACAAATAAAGGCGGTTCGTTTGACGGCAAGGTAGCACACCAAGAAACAGTAGATACTCCAGCGGCAGTTCCTGCAGCAATGAATGTTCTATATAAAAAGTATGCAACGTGGGCTCATACATTTGCTATTGAAGATGCAACTGGTAAAATTCTATTCCAAGAGGGCAAGGTAACGACATCAAAGCACACAAAAGCATACGATGAGCTTTACGGCGATGATGAAGAAACTGACGAGGCTCAAATTACTATCTCAAAAGAGGACATGGAAAAGCTTCATAAAGATGGCTCAGTTGAAATCGATGGACATGAGGTTACTGCTGAATCAGAAGTAAAAGGTGAAGAAGTTGCTCTACCTGCTGAAGAACTTGAAGCTGAAGACAAGAAGGTAAATACTGAAGCTGATAAAAAGACAACTGATACTTCAGCTGATTTAGAGGCTGATTTAGAAGGTACTGCCGATGGCGCTGGTAAGGAGGTGGTTGAGTCCTCCCTAAATGAAGGTCAATTCTCATGGATGACCCAAGATACCGGAGAACAAATTGGTTCTGAAAGCGAAAATACAATCACTGTCTATATGTATGACAATGAAGGTAACCGTTGGGAAGAAAAACATTACGAAGGATATGGAGAGTTTGGTGGTATTGACTACTATGCTCTATTAGATAAAATGAATGGTGGTGAAGGCGATAGAGATGCTGGAATTAAACTAGCATTCGATAAGAAAAAGGTAAAGGCAGGTAAGGTTCTTTTCCCAGCACTTGTAACCGATCCACGTTACAACTGGAAGAGACATAACTTTAAAGTTGAGGCAGATAACGATCCAAACCAGTCATGGTACCAAGAGGAAGAATATGATGAATACTATGATTCTGCTAAACCAAAACTATCATGGGATTCTCTAATTGAGAAGATCAATGAGATGGATATTAATGAATGGGGCGGTTCAGATCAAGGTGCAATGAACAAATCAATTCATAGCGATGCTGGTAAACCAAAAACAATGCCAAGTCCATTTGATAAAAAACTAAGAGCTGCTGCTGAAAATGCAGTTGACTTTTACTGGGATGATTGGGAAGAATACGAAACTGACAGAGATGGTCTAATTGACAATGCAGTAAGAAGCTATCTAAGGTCTTATTTTCCAAAAGATTGGGCAATCATGGTAAGAATGTTCGAACCAATGGAATCAGCAGTTACTGAAGCTGCTAGATTAAGATCTCAAAGAGATTGGAAAAGAGATATTGCAGACGAAGTAAATGCAGATGGTGATGAAATCGTTGATGACATCGATGATGGTTACTTTAAAGCTACATATGATGGTGGTACTGGATTTGATATTGTGGTATACAACCGTAATGATAAAGAAATAGGTGATGGATTTGTAGATTGCGAGGGTTATGGTGCTGGAGAGATTCTAGACGCCATCTACGGAGAAGTTAGAGATCTTAGTGAATCAGTAGTTTCTGAAGGTAAGGATGATTATGTTGCTAGATATTCTGGAACTAATATCACTTTAAAGAAAGGTTACAAACATCACACTGAAGATGAATTAGAAAAGTTATACAATAAAATTGGAGAATTAGTTAAGGACGACTTAAAAGTAAAGGATGTTACTATTGTATTTGAGTCTGCAGTCACTGAAGCAGGAATAAACGATCCAGTACTAATGGCTTTCAGAGCTGCTAGAATGAAGCGTGAAAAAGAATTGGCTAAACCAAAACGCAAACCACTTTATGGTAAGCAAAGAGAAAAGGCTGAAGATGATCTATGGCAAATTAGCCAAGATCTAAAAGACCTTTACTCAGATAGAGGTCAAATGCTAATTGATATGGAACAAGAGGCTGAGGTTGAAGGTGGTCCAATCGCGGATGAATATGGTGATAAGTTAAACAAGATTGAAGATGAGATTCAAATGCTTATTACAAAAAGAGGCAAATTAGAGATGATATTGGCTGAATCTTTAGATGAAAACGAATCTGAAACTTTAGATGAAGCACGTTCAATCGCTAAGATTCAAAAAGAATGGTCAAAAGTAACTGACGATATGAAGTCAACTGTAGATGCTTGGAAATCTGCTGAAGGCAAAGAGAAAGAGGATCTATTAAAGAAACTAAAAGATTTAACAGTAACTAAAAAGAAGCTTGAATTTGAACTAGACACAGTAGTTGGTCTTAAAGATGCTGACGCTGAACTAGTAGGAGAATCAGTAAATGAAGGTGAAGTTGATCTTTACGCAGAAATTGAAAGTGAAATTTCAAACATCTATTCTAAATTAAATGATCTAGCTGAAGAAACTACAGATACTAAGTGGAGAAAGGCAATTGAAGGAATCATCAAAGGTTTTGAAGGAGTTGAGTCTAAAATAGGTCAAGCTTCTAGTAAACTTGGAATTGTTCCAACAAATGAGGGAGAAGATTATAGTGACGAGATGAGCTTTGGACAACTTGAAAACTGCATTGATTATTCTACTATGATTCGTGAAAGAATTGAGCAGGGTACAGAACTTGATCCATGGATGCACAGTCAAATTGCAATCGCAAAACAAGAACTAGCATCAGTTTGGGAAGCAGTTGATGGAGACGACGGAGTTGTTGAATCATTTGATGTAACTGGTCTTTCACAAAAGATTCTAGGACAGCTTGATACTTTTGCACAATTACATATTAATTATGTAGCTCCAGAAGTTTTAACAACAATTGAAGGCGTACTTTCAAAATACAGAAGTTTAAGAGGAGGAAAGCTAACTCAGAAAATTGCAACTGAAGTTAGAAATGCACTTGAAGATACTGGTAATCTAGCAGGCGATGCATATAGACATATTAAAGATATCGACTATATTATTGCAGATGCTCTTTCAGAATCAAAGTTAAATGAAGATTTAAGAAGTGATTTAAAGAAATACATTAAAAAGAATAAAAAAGAACTGGATCAGTTGGCCGATTTAGATAATTGGGATGGAATTTACCAAATGCTCATCAATGATTTTAGTGTTGATTCAGACAGCGAAGAAGCTGAAGAGTTAAAGACAGTCTTTAACATTGTATACTAAGGAGACATGTATACTTAATAAATGAAAAGATCGCTTTCGGGCGATCTTTTTTTATGCCTGATTTTTTTATGTCAAAACTTTTGTTTATATTAGCTATATAAATAAAAGGCTATGAAAATACAAAAGATACAAGTTACATTAGAGGAGATCAAGATGGCCACTCGTCCTAATGTCTACCAGAATAAGAAGAAATACACACGTAAGTCGAAGCATAAAGAGCAATACTAATGAAGTGTACTCAGTGTAGTAATCCTATTCCAGAACAAAGAATAAAGGCCCTTCCACATACAAAGGTATGCGTTGAATGCTCTACTGAAGACGTAAAAGGAGCTGTTGATATTGTATACCATAAGACCGGTAATACAATTCAAATTATGGACAAAGAAGCTGCTGATGCTATTAATAAAGCTGCTCGTAGAACTGGATTTGGATCTCTACGTGCAATGCGAGGTGGAAGTGGAGGATCTACTGGAAAGGTAGAACTTGGGGCAAGAGGTTTTATTCCAAGAACACCAACTCAAGAGGACTTTGATCACACTGGCGCTCAAATGATGGATATGCTAGATTGGAATAGTAGAGCCGAAATCATAGAATTCTTAGACAAGAAGGTAGAGACTAGAACCATATCTGGTACGCAATACCGTAAACTGGTAATCATCCTAGATCAATTTAAACCTGTTGAAAAGGTAACTAGTGCACATAGAATTGAAGAGACTATAAGTGACGAGATTCAACATGTTTTCCGAAACTGGAAAAATAGCAAAGTTTACAAATAATTGAAACTTTTTCACTCCAGATTTTTTTATGTCAAGTTTTTTGTTTATATTAGCTTAGTAATAAAACAAAATTATGATTTATAAGTACGATTCAAAAGGGTTAACTTACACAAAGATTAACCTACAAAGACTAGTTGGCATAGCATTATTCTGTGTCATTACACTTCCTTTAATTTCGTTTCAAGTCGGTAAAAAAGAGGGCTTAAAGCAAAATGTAATTGAACTTCCAGTTGAGGACAGGTATCATCTAATTGAAGCAACTAGAAGGGACACATTTTCAGAAGCTAATCTAGTTAAAATGCTAAAGGACTTAAATGTTAGATTTCCGCACATTGTATTAGCACAGGCTAAAATTGAAAGCGGTCATTATCAGTCCAATATCTTTAGAACCAATCATAACCTGTTTGGAATGAAACAGGCAAGAGCTCGCTGTACTACAGCAAAGGGTACTGAACTTAATCATGCATACTACGGATCTTGGAAAGAGTCAGTATATGACTATGCATTCTTTCAGTCTAGATACTTACATGATTTAAGAACTGAAGAGCAATATCTTGAATACCTTGATAAAAACTATGCTGAAGCTCCTGAATACGATAAAGCAATTTTAAGAATGATTGAGCACGATAATATCCGTGAATTATTTTTAAAATGATATATAGTATAAGATACAAAATAAGCTATATTAATGAAAGCACTTAAATTTAATGAATTTTTAAACGAAGGATTTGATGCATCAACGCCGAATGGAGATGAGTTCGGTAATTTTGCACTAAAGCTATTAGCAGCAAGAGATCAAGCACATGTTTTTCATTGGCAAACTCAATCGTTTGCACAGCATGAAGCATTTGGAGGTTTCTACGAAGAATTCTTAACTAATGTCGATGCTTTGATTGAATCAATGATGGGTATTAAAGAGAGACCAAACTTTGGTGAAGCTACAATTACTATTAGCAATTATTCGGATGGTGTTATTGCAGGATTCTTCGAACACTTATATGAGGTAATTAACGACGAGATTAAACTTGTTATTGATCCGATGCATGAAGAGATATATGATTTAGCAAGAATTATTACAGCACAGATCGATAAACTAAAATACTTACTAACATTATCATGAACCAATTTTTTGGAAACAAATACGTAAAAGGAATCACTCAATTTATCCAAGCTGACCATTTTGGTACGATGGACTTTATTGACTATCACTGTCAAAAAATGGGAATCAGCCGCAATGAGTACATGGCATACTATGGCATGCAAGAATCAGTCTTAAATGAAGAGGAAAAGCAGTCAACTGATAAGGGTCCAATCGACGACGAAAAGATTGAAACTGCTCTTAAAACAAAAGCTGAAGAGACTGGAGTACCGATTGATATTATTAGAGCGGTAATGCGTAGAGGAATGGCAGCTTGGAAAACAGGTCACAGACCTGGAGCAAACCAACAACAATGGGGTTACGCAAGAGTTAACTCATTCCTAACTAAAGGTGAAGGAACTTGGGGTAAAGCTGATTCTGATCTAGCAAAAGAGGTTAGAGACGCTGGTAAAGACGGAAAATTAAAGAAAGGATAATGAAGGCTAAAAAGTTCTCACAGTTTCTATCTGAAAAAGATATGATTAAAGGCGGTGTAGCAGACTACATGACTCCTCAACAACTTGCAAAACTCCATGGAGTAGATATTGAGGTAATACATAATGCATTAGAGGTTGGAAAGAATCATGAAATGGAGCATACTGAAGATGAAACATTAGCCTATGAAATTGCTCTAGATCATGTACATGACGACGCTTTCTACTATGACAAGCTTTTACAAATGGATGAAGGCAAAGTAAAGGTTTACCTAGATAAGATTCTACGTAAAATGGTAGATGGAGGTCTTGGTAATACATACAATCCTAAAATGAGAGCAGAACTTAGAGATAAAATCGAACAGGTTGTTAAGGAAACAATGGAGAAGTACGATTATGTTGTCGAGAGTTCAGTAAACGAAGACATCTTTAGAACCTACAACGAAGTAGTTGGTTATGAATTCAATAATTTTAAAGAGGCATACCTAGAGTTACATAAGGATAACGAGGTAATTTACGATAAGAAAGATGATGTTTCATATGGTATTCGTAAAGGAGAAAAGGAACCTCACTGGAAGTACTTCCATGATGATTATACATTACATCATTCAGAAAAGGACAGAGATGTTCTTGGATTAATACACGGTAAAAAAATGGTGTCAAAAGGGCACCCTTGGTCTAAATAATTATGAAACACATTAAATTATTCGAACAATTTGTAAATGAATCAGTTATATCTGATGCTGGTTATGCCCTAAATCGTTTAGCTGATAATCAGGTTGGCGGTGTTCCGGCTTCAGAATTTCAAGAAGAACATAATCTTGATATAGAAGCCCTTACAAGAGCAATTGTGTACACCAAAGAAATTACTAAGTATGAGCTAAGAGACATTATTCAGGGGAAGGCTCCAAAATTAAAAATTAAAAGTTTCCTGAAAAAGTATTCAAAATGAAACAAGTAAAACTATTTGAACAATTTGTCAATGAGGCAAAGGTAGATAAAAAGTATTTTGACAAAGTAGTTAAAGTACTAAGCAAATCAAAATATCCATTTACTGTAATGTTAGTTACTAAATGGAATGAAATCGATATTGTTATAGGTTATGATGCACCTGATGCTATTTCAGATGATATTGATCAAAGACTAACTAAAGCTAAACTAAATTGGGGTGGAAGTTCTGGTATCTCTATTTCAGGTGATTCATCAAATTATTCTAGAAGAGAATATGATGAAATCGCTAGAGTAAATGGAGGACATAAAAATTATTAAGATATGAAGCACGTAAAACTATTCGAGCAATTTATTGCTGAAGGAAGAAATGGAGTTGGTAAATACAACACTGTTAAAAAAGCAATGAAGGCTATCAGAAATGAATATGGTCCAACGCCGACCCCGCAATCAGTTGCCTCATTTATCACTGATAACTATTATGACGTTACAGAGGTAGATAGAGAAGACGATGACCCAAGAGCTGATGATAAAATCGCAGATTTAATAGCATCTTATAAGTTTGATCTTGATGAGTGGGAAATCGCATGGGAAGATGCACAAAACGAATCAGTAGTTACTGAAGCTAAGAACACTATTGGTCTTGCATTTAAAGAAGAACAAGATTATCTTGATTTTGTAGAATTTATTAAAGACGAAAAGGGTTCAATTAAAAAAGATTTTGGATGGGATTCTAAGACTAAATCCTGGGAAGTTATAATGGACGTTAAAGTTCTAGATAGAATTTATGGCGAAGGAACTCCTAGTAATAAAGAATCTGGATGGTACGGAGGATTACCTGGTGATTTTGAATCGGTAATAATTGAATCAGTTGGCGAAGCTCTTTCAAAGTCTGACAGAAAGGCAATTGCATATACTATGGCAGAGCAGGACCCTTCAAAGATTAAAGATCTTCAAAACGCAATTGGTCAAGATTTTTCTGACAACTATTCTTCAACTAATAGAAGTATTTTAGTTGATGTTAAAAAGAAAGGTGGAAAATGGGTTGCAATTACCAAAGAAACTGAGAGCGAATACAATAACAAAAAACCGAAAAAAGGAGAAAGAGAAGCTACGATAGGTATTACCTGGAATGCGATGTTCTACTAAGAATTAAAATACATATAAAATTAAGAAAGGGCTACGAAAGTAGCTCTTTTTTTATGTGGATATATAAAAGAAAAGACAATTACTGATGTCAAAAAGCAACGAAGAACTTATTAGGGAATTAATTGAGTCTTTTGCTAATTTAAAGCAAAAGATGGAGGATCCAGGATATATTCACTTAGATACTTCTATTCAACAGCTAATTAAAAATCAAGAGGACATGAAAAAAGACATGTCAGATTTAAAAGAAAGGCTGCTGAATCCGTACGATGGTGCAATTGTTGAGATTAGAAAGAACACTGAATTTAGACAGGATCAAGAAAAGAAGGAAAGGGACTATGAAAAGTTACTTCAAGAACACAGTGACCTTGTAAAGTGGAAAAGTAATTTTATAAAGGCATTTTGGGTACTATTTACAACCGGTACCGGTGCCATCGCATATATCCTAACCAATATGAATAAATAATGGTATTTGAACGCATAACATTAATTAACATTTATGATGCCCTAAAGCAGATTGAATCGAATGAGGACAAGATTTCATCGATTCTAATCAATAGGACAACAGTAAGGGGAAGTAAAACTTACCCAAGGTTTGATAACATAGCAGCACTAAAGGCATTCATTATTCAAAACTACCCATATCGTAAACTTGAATATCCTGAATGTCAATGTTATACTTGTAATGAGGGAGTTGCTAACCTATTAAACTTTTCAATTAATGATGGAGACAATAAGATCTTTATCAATAATATGAGACAAGATCTTGAATCGGTAAAAGAGGCAAAAATCAACGGTACGTCATCAAAAACGTTACGAGAATTATTTAGAAAACAATTAGAAATTTCAAAACTATTCACTAAATACGTTTGTTATGGTTATATTAATCCACAGCAAACCTATTGGAATCCCTGTGAATATGCTGAATTTGTTACTAATAAAGAATATGAAACACTAATCGAAAAGTACTATGTACTAACGAAAAGACCTGATTTTCCAGGATCAAAAAAGATAAACTGCTAACATGGCAACTAGAAAAACGCTAGAACAATACGCTACGCTATTCCAACAGAATGGAATTAATCAATCAATGTATAAAGGCATTAATGGACAATGGATGCCATTATTACCTGAATTACTCGGTAGACCATTAACACATGATGAAATGGACTACAACCTTGAATTATTAGATGAAACAATTAGAAACTATCGAATCTTAAATGCTGGTGCTAATACTGCGCCTTTAAGTAGTAGTGATCTTGGAAATTATTTAAAGTTTGAGGAGGTTAATGGTGAATATGCTTGGGTTCTAGCTGCGGCTTCTGGTCCAGCAGGTACGCCTGGAACTAGCGGTACTTCAGGAACAAGTGGAACAAGCGGCGTTAGTGGAACTAGCGGAACTAGCGGTACAACAGGAACTAGCGGAACTTCAGGTACAACAGGAACTAGCGGTACTTCAGGAACAAGTGGTGTTAGTGGAACTAGTGGAACTAGCGGTACTTCAGGTGCTGTAGGTGCTCCAGGTACTCCAGGTGCTCCAGGTACTAGTGGAACTAGTGGTACAAATGGAACTAGTGGTACTTCTGGAGTTAGTGGAACTTCAGGAACAAGCGGAGTTAGTGGAACTAGCGGAACTTCTGGAATTAACGGAACTTCAGGTATAAATGGTACTTCAGGAACTAGCGGTGTTAATGGAACTTCAGGTACTTCGGGTGTTAATGGAACTTCAGGTACTTCGGGTGTTAATGGAACTAGCGGAACTTCGGGAGTTAGTGGAACTAGCGGAACTTCTGGAATTAACGGTACTTCAGGAACTTCAGGAACTAGCGGTGTTAATGGAACTTCAGGTACTTCGGGAGTTAGTGGAACTTCAGGAACTAGTGGAAGAAGCGGTACTTCAGGAACGAGTGGAGTTAATGGAACTTCTGGAGTTAATGGAACTTCAGGTATAAATGGAACAAGCGGTACTAGTGGTTCAAATGGAACATCGGGAACTTCTGGTACTTCTGGAGTTAATGGTACTAGTGGTACATCAGGAGTTAGTGGAACTTCTGGAATTAACGGAACTTCAGGCGTTAATGGTACTTCAGGTATAAATGGAACCTCTGGAACAAGTGGAGTTAATGGAACGAGCGGTACATCGGGTGTTAGTGGAACTTCAGGAACAAGCGGAGTTAGTGGAACTAGCGGAACTTCTGGAATTAACGGAACTTCAGGAACTAGCGGTGTTAATGGAACTTCTGGAGTTAATGGTACTTCAGGAACTAGTGGTTCAAATGGAACATCAGGAACTAGCGGTACTTCTGGTGTAAGCGGTACTTCTGGAACTTCAGGTGTTAGTGGAACTTCAGGTGTTAATGGAACTTCTGGAGTTAATGGTACCTCAGGTATTAATGGAACTTCAGGAGTTAATGGAACTAGTGGTACTAGTGGTTCAAATGGAACGAGTGGTACATCAGGAACGAGTGGTACTTCTGGAACGAGTGGCGTAAGTGGTACTTCTGGAACGAGTGGAGTTAATGGAACTTCAGGAGTTAATGGAACTTCAGGAACGAGTGGTTCAAATGGAACCTCTGGAACAAGTGGAGTTAGTGGTACTTCTGGAACAAGCGGTATAAACGGTACATCTGGAACGAGTGGAGTTAGCGGTACATCTGGAACTTCAGGTATAAATGGAACAAGCGGTACTAGTGGTTCAAATGGAACAAGCGGCACTAGTGGTATAAGCGGCACCTCTGGAACGAGTGGAGTTAGTGGTACTTCTGGAACTTCAGGAGTCAACGGAACCTCTGGAACTTCAGGTGTTAATGGAACTTCTGGAACTTCTGGAATTAATGGAACCTCTGGAACTTCAGGAGTCAACGGAACCTCTGGAACTTCAGGTGTTAATGGAACTTCGGGTACCAGTGGAGTTAGTGGTACTTCGGGTACAAGCGGAGTTAGTGGAACTTCAGGAGTCAACGGAACCTCTGGAACTTCAGGTGTTAATGGTACATCGGGTACGAGTGGAGTTAATGGAACTTCGGGTACAAGCGGAGTCAACGGTACATCGGGTACAAGCGGAGTTAGTGGTACATCGGGTACCAGTGGAATTAACGGAACCTCTGGAACAAGTGGAATTAACGGAACCTCGGGTACAAGCGGAGTCAACGGAACTTCGGGTACAAGCGGAGTCAACGGAACCTCTGGAACTTCAGGTGTTAATGGAACTTCGGGTACCAGTGGAGTTAATGGAACCTCTGGAACTTCAGGAGTCAACGGAACCTCTGGAACTTCAGGAGTCAACGGAACCTCTGGAACTTCAGGTGTTAATGGAACTTCGGGTACAAGCGGAACTAGTGGTACTTCTGGAACGAGCGGAGTTAGTGGTACTTCTGGAACTTCAGGAGTCAACGGAACCTCTGGAACTTCAGGTGTTAATGGAACTTCAGGAGTCAACGGAACCTCGGGTACAAGCGGAACTAGTGGTACTTCTGGAACGAGCGGAGTTAGTGGTACTTCTGGAACTTCAGGAGTCAACGGAACCTCTGGAACTTCAGGTGTTAATGGAACTTCAGGAGTCAACGGAACCTCTGGAACTTCAGGTGTTAATGGAACTTCGGGTACAAGCGGAGTTAGTGGTACATCGGGTACCAGTGGAATTAATGGAACCTCTGGAACAAGTGGAGTTAATGGAACATCTGGAACAAGTGGAGTTAGCGGAACTTCTGGAACATCTGGATCTTCTGGAACATCAGGAGTAAGTGGTGTTGACGGTGCAGGTTCTGGTAGAGTTTATTACTTTAATGATTCGGTTATTGAAGATGGTATTATTAAACAGTTGGGTTTAACACCAACTGGTGGAGCAACTCAATTAGTACCAAAAAATATACCTGATTCCGTTACGGATGTTGGATATGGGCCTGGTGTAGAGTTGATTGAGTCTTATATTTCGGAAGAGTTTGATTTTACAATTATTCCAGGTGGAGTACAAAGATTCTATCTTTGGATGACTAAAGATACTATTAATGATCACGTAGAAGTTTATGCTGTACTATCATTAAGAGATAATGCAGGTAATTTGATAAACTCTCCCGGACAAACTGCAAATGTTGATATTGGATGGGGTAATAACAATACGGATCCAATAGAACATACTCTTGATATTACATTCCCATCGTTCTCAGTATCAGTTGGTCAAAGAATGCAGGTTGATATTTATGTTAAAAACTTTAAAAATCAACAAACTGATGTCGTATTCTATACTGAAGGAACTTCAAATTATTCATATGTAACTACAACACTTCCACTAGAAAGAGGAACTAGTGGAACTTCAGGAACCAGCGGTACTTCAGGAACCAGTGGAACCTCTGGAACTAGCGGTACATCAGGAACTTCTGGGACTAGTGGAGTTTCTGTAGAAGCATTAGATGAAGGAATTTCTCTAACTACTGGAATGACAAGTATTAACTTTGTTGGTGGTGGTGTTACAGCATCAAATGTAGGAACTGCAGTTACAGTTAACGTACCTACTCCTGGTGGAGCTACTGCATATCAATATACTGTTGAATTTAATGCAGCACCTTCACAACCAGCTATTGGTGAAATTGTATTCTCTAATTCATTAGTTAGAATTAATAAAATTGATGCGAATGGACTTGACAGATCATTTGCATTCTTTGAAATGCTAGGAGTTACTCCAGTACTAGGTGCAACTGCAATTCCAGCAATTGCAAACCATGCAGTTGTTTTAGAAGAGATTCAACTTACAGCATATTCAACTGCAACCTTCGACATATCAAACACTACTGTAGAATTTTATCAAAATGGTACTGATGAAATTATTGAAATTAAATCAAGTTCTAACCTAGGTTGGCAAGGAGATGTTATTGGAGGTACTGGTTTCTGGAAACCTCAACCTTCTAATCCACAGCCTGGTCTATTTGCAATTGAAACTTATGATGTTTCAGGAGGCAGTGGTACCTCTATCGAGACCCTTGATGAAGGAATTTCATTAACTACTACAACAACATCCTATAATTTTGTCGGTACTGGCGTTACTGCTGTTAAATCACCTACAAGTGATGATATAACGGTAACAATACCAGATTCTACATTTACTGAAATTCCAAGTGCTGTGATAACAACTACAGGATTTTCTGTACCGATTTCAACAACATCATCTGGGTTCTTTGACGCTAAGATAGATACTATACAGACTAATAATAATATTAGTATAAGTGGAAGCCCAGGCGCATATGATGGATTTACACTAGGTAATACAGGTGGATGGCATATGATTGAATGGACGGTATTGGATAGTGCATCAACTACCATTCCAGGATGGGTAATTATCTCAGTGAACGGTACGGCTATTAGGAATTCAGATCTATTGAATACAAACACTAATATCCATACCCGTACAAGTAACGGTAGAGAATATATACTGCTTAATAATGGAGATACTATAACTCTTAGTATATTTAATCAATCGGCAACTGCAGTGTTGCCTATAGAATATGTTATATTCCAAGTGAGTAAACTAAAATACAACTTTGTATAATAAAGATCTCCTAGAGGAGTGAAGAGCCGAGTTGGTTAAAGCCCATAACTCTAGGATGATATATACTTTATGAAGAGATGGTTGGTGGTTTTTAGTATTTTATTGATGATAGTTTCTGGTAGTAGAGATTATCAAACCAATAAAATGATTAAAGATCTTGTCGATGAACAACCAGGTCTTCATATTCCACAATCTCTTCCAGGAACGCATGTTTACCTTAGTACACAAATGTACCAGTGGGTAAATGATACTAATTTAAGTGTTACTGTTATCCATGACGTACCATTAGGCTATGGTATCTCAGGAGTCACTCATTACATTAAACATGGCACATATGTAATCTTATTACGATGGCCAACGAGTACACAACAGAGTGACTATACACTTCTACATGAGTGGGGCCACGTTCTTCAAATGCATAGTGGAGATTTAGTCGAAGGTAGAAATTCAGATTGGACTTGGAAGGGTGAAGACGTTGACTTTTCTATTCCATGGAGTTTAAGACCTTGGGAAATACAGGCTGATTCTTTAGCCGATTATCACCAACTTAGGTTGATGCCATGGAGACAATATGACCCCCTGCGATAAACTTTTTAATCCTGATACATATAATCTTAAACGATTAATTGTATGATTAAAACATCTTTACCTACTGCGATAATTTACGGTACGGGTTACAAGGATCTTGAGGTAATTGAATCTGACATCTATTTTGAGGAATATCTTCAAGAAGGGATTCAAATTTATCGTCGAGATCTAATCGATGAGCGAGGGGTACGAAAAGACATTGCGACTCTCAATGCCGACCTAATTATTACAATTGGTCCAGAAGTCACTCAGACATTCAAGAGTTTATTCCATTCGGATGATACGTTAATCAACAACTTACATTATTCATATCCACAGGAACCACCTACTAATGTTCTGGCAAATGATATTGCTTGCCAATCAACATTTAGAGCATGTGGAATCAACGACAATGTATTCTACAGCAAAGAATTGCCGTATTTTAGTGCTTTTACAGGAGCATATAAAACAGAAGAGCGTCTCTATCGAGCATATGAAGGCTTAGTGAATCAAACCTATCCAAACTGGGAATGGGTAATTGTTGATGACTCTCCAGTAGACCATGGTAAAACTTGGCAAATTGCAAATCAAATTGCAGCGGCTGATAATCGGGTTAAGGTTTACAAGATGTTTCCAATCAGTGGAGGTAATGTTGGTGAAGTAAAGCACAGAGCGGCAAGTCTTGCAAATGGAGATTGGTTACTTGAACTGGACCATGATGATAAGGTAATTTCAACGCTCTTTGAAGATTGTGTTAAGGCAATTAGGAAGCATCCAGATAGTGGGTTTATTTACACGGATGTATGTGAACTCTATGAGAACGGAGAGATGAGAACCTATGGGTTGACCCTTCCAAACCAAGAATGGTATGGACACACAGACAATTGGTTTAACTGGGCATACAGTGGTCATGATTGGGTTGAAGCAGATGGAGAAAGGTACTTAACACACTACTATCCTGAAATTAATCCAAAGACTATTCGCTTTAATATTGGGATGCCAAACCATGCTCGTTTATGGAGAAAAGATGTTTACGTAAAGGTTGGAGGACATAACCGACAGGTATCAGTTGCTGATGATTATGAATTGATCGTCAAAACATTCCTTGAAACAAAGTTCACCCATATACGTAAAATGTTATATTTGCAATTTAATAATCACAACTCAACGGTGGATAATAATTCAACTGATATTAACCGTAGATCACGCTTAATTAAGGACTACTATGATCCGAAAATTCATGCGCGCATCGCTGAACTTGGCAAGGTTGATACTTGTTGGATTGAAGAACTTGGAATGGCAGGTAGACTACAAAATGATAGAACAGGAGTAGTTTATGGAAAAGAAGAACAAATTTTGAATTATATTATAGATGAAGAATAAACAAACAGTGACAATGGGACTTACTAATGGACATGACCGAGGTTGTGCCATTATGTATGACGGTAAGTTAGCCGTTGCAATCAACGAAGAGAGAATCTCAAGAATTAAAAGAGATCATTCTGACAGATTACCGGTAAAATCAATTCAGTATTGTATGGACTATTTAGGTCTAACCAATAGTGAACTTGATTTCATTACGTATACAACAACTGATGAGACTGATGTATTACGTACTCAAATTGAGGAATACTTCCCAGAATTAGTGGGTAAGATTAAGTTCATTCCTCACCATTTAGCACATGCTTTCTCAACGTTTGGAGGATCTGACTTTGAAGATGCTGCAGTTGTCGTTGCCGATGCAATGGGAAGTATTTTAAGTGAAAACACTGAAATGCCAAAGTGGTACTCAAAGGATGAAGAGACAATTGGTGATTGCTATTGGGCAGAAGGATATGCAATCTATCATTTTAAGAGTAGAAAAGGAAACTACGATGAAGTGTATAAAAAATGGGTTCAGTTTCCATTTATTGAAGATGGTGGAGATGTTGCTGAATCTTCAGTTGGATTCTACTATGGAATTGGAGCACTTCAATTAATTTACGATGAGAATACACATACTTGGCCAGCTGGTAAATTAATGGGTCTAGCATCATATGCAAATAAGGATTGGGTTGCACAACAACCTGAATATTCTGAAAGAACAGAAGATGACTTAAAGATTACTGCAAATCACATTTGGCCATGGGTTGATTCAAAATCAGATTTCCAATCTAAGGCTGATATTGCAGGTCTTTACCAACGCGAACAAGAGTTGAATTCAATGCACCTTATAAAATTAGCAAAGAAGTTTACAGGTTCAGATAATGTTTGTGTTGCTGGTGGTTCATTCTTAAATTGTAACACTAATGAGTTAATCATTAAGAGTGATCTATTCGAAGGTCAATATTTCGTACCTCCTTCAGATGACAGTGGTATTGCTCTTGGATGTGCAATGCATGCTGCCGCTGAGATGGGTAATGAAATTGACAATGTCGGTTGGATGAAACCCTATGGTGGTAAAGTCTATTCGGATGAAGAGATTGAGGCAGCCATTACCTCTTTAAAATATGACTTTGTTAAGTTTGACACTATTGAAGAAACTGCAGAAGCCGCCGCACAAATGGTTGCTGGTAACAAGGTAATTGGTTGGTTCCAAGGTGGAAGTGAAATGGGTCCAAGAGCTCTTGGTAACCGTTCAATCATTGCTAATCCAGCTACAAGTTGGATGGAAGAGTACATTAACTCTGAAATTAAGAAACGCGAATGGTACCGTCCTTTTGCTCCATCAGTACTAAAAGAAAGGGTAGCTGAAATCTTTGACTTGGAAGTATTCTCACCATATATGTTGGTAACTACTGAAGTAAAACCAGAATGGAGAGGTCGTATTCCAGCAGTAACTCACATTGATGGAACTTCACGCTACCAATCAGTTGACCCAGAATGGAACTATCCATACTACGCTCTTATTTCTAAGTTTAACGAAATCACAGGAGTACCAGTAGTTCTTAATACATCTTTTAATGGTCCTTCAGAGCCAATTGTTGAGAGTCCACTCGATGCAATGAACACGATGATTAGAGAGGGATTAAAAGCCGTATTTATAGGAAATTATATGATAAAATTATGAGAAAACCAGAAAAAATTAAAATCGTTTTAAACGCAATGGTTGGTAGCGAAGAGGCTACTATTACCAGAATGCTTAACTCTGTAGCCGATTATGTTGATTACTACGTAATTCAATGTAATGGTAAGGATAATACTAAGCAAATTATTGATGACTTCTTTGCTTCAAGAGGTATACCAGGATATACTTACTATATCGATTGGAACTTTCCGGGATGGAATAGAGACCATACACTTCAAGAATGTCTAAAGGCAGATCATGGATGTGATTGGATCCTAAGAATGGATGCTGATGAGCAGCTTGCAGTTGATGATAATTTTAATTGGTCAGTTTTTGAGAATACATCAATCGACTCTTTTAACATTACCGCGGATGCTGGAGACACAAAGTATTACCGCACTTGGTTTTGGAATGCAAATCGCGAATGGTTCTTTGCACATGATAAAAGACATGAAACGATCCATCTTCCAGAAGTTGGAGAAAACTTTGTAAGAATAAACTTAGATCCAGGATTCAGGCACATTATTACTAATGATGGTGAAACTTGGTTTGCTCCAATGAAATTCTTGAGTGATGCTCTTGAACTTGAGCGCGATAAGGTACCAACAAGTCTAGTGTTAGAAGATGATTATCATTTATGGTACATTGGTAAGTCATACTCAGATTGTTTAGGAGATGTTGAAAACTTTCCATATGGTAAATACCACCAACAAGAATTTGCAAGACGTTCAATCTTCTATTTTGAAATGTACCTAAACCAACAGCATGATTATATCAAAACTCAAAAAGCTAAATCGATAGATGATATGTCATATTTTGCATGTCTACTTATTTCGGATGCATGGTTAATCTTAAACAATAAAGATGCTGCAATTGAATGGTTACAAAGAGCAGTTGATTTTAATCCACGTAGAAATGAAAACTATTTAAGAATGTGGAATATAAATCAAAGTGAAGAGGCTAAAGCTAAGTTGCTAGATCCTGCAAGAACTAACCCATTCCCAGAATATACGTTCTTAATCTTGAACGCTGCATATTGGGACACTAATCCAAACATGAGATCGATGCTGGGTGAAGGCCAAATCGAGAACGCTGGATTCATTGACACTACACAAATGACTAGCTTTTCAGCATCTGGAGTACTATAATGGGTGCAATTGAATTCGCATTTGCTGGAACACTACTTGTTAGGTTCATCTCTCTTCGAAGAAAAAGGTTGAGAGATGAGCCTAGTAGGGTTCAAATATCAGGTGGTGAGATTTCAAAGTTCCTTATTACATTCTTTTTTTTGTATTGTTGGAATGCATTTTGGTTTAGAATTTTAGGAGGTTTATAATGGATAAAAAATACGACATAGTTATTGTTTCAGGTGGATTCGATCCACTTCATAAGGGACATGTTAGGCTATTTAAAGCGGCAAAGAACAATGGCCATAAAGTTATACTTGGTTTAAATTCAGACAAATGGCTTGTTGAAAAGAAGGGCAAAGCATTTATGGACTGGGCTGAAAGGGCTGAAATCTTAAGAGAGCTTCGTAATATTGATGAAGTGATCTCATTCAATGATAGTGATGGTACTGCTCTTGATCTATTAAGCAGGGTAAAGCAACTCTATCCTGAGCTTTCAATTGCGTTTGCAAATGGAGGAGAGAAGAAAGAGTCGACTCTTCCAGAAGCTGGATTCTGTTCAGCTTATAATATCGATCTGCTTTTTAATATGGGCGGCAGTAAAGTTCAGAGTTCTTCTGACTTAATTAATCAAGTAAAAGAGTAAGGTTAAATTTATTAAGCCAATATATACCTTAAATGATAGGGTATAATAATGGCAAATAAGATCAAAATTAATACCGGAATTGACCAGGATGCTCTTAATTTAGGAAAATGGTCAATTGGTGTTAGCGGTTCAGGAATGGGACCTTCTGGATCTACTGGGTTTAAGAATGGGATTACACCCCCGGTTGGCGGTTATGTAATTTATACCGATGGTCCTTCGGTTAGAGTTGCTCAAAATGACAGTGAACTAATCGACATACTAAATAAATTTGGAGCGAATGTAGTTACAGCTGAAGCTGCTCTAATGTTTGCTAAGTCTTCAGGTATTTTAGTTCTTAATAATCCATTAGATAACATAAAAACCGATGGTCTAGTAACATACATGGATGCTAAGCATGTTGCATCTTGGCCAAAAAATGGAAATACCTGGTACAGTCTATCTGGAGATGCTGGAGATATTTCAAAATTAAAAGTTTTGGGATATGCGCATAACTTTGGAGCTGCTAAGATCTATGATTATTTTAATGCAAATTCTCAACTTACATCACTTGGTGATTATTCTAATGGTGGATATTCAGCTCTGCAGAATTTGGATGTAGCAAGCACTGTTGCAAATTATGATTTAGTAGTCGTTGAATCAGCAGCATGGGCATTTGGTTCAGACGTTATGCAAAAGCTAAAAGATTTAGTTGATGCTGGAATCTCAGTAATTGCGAATGGTAATGATAATAGAACTAACGTTTTTGTAGCTTCTTATAGTACCTCTGGACATATTGCACATGACATAATAATGGAAGATGATTCTCTTATTGGTTTAGGAGGACAGACATTTTCTTATGGATCAAGTGACGTGTATGGTGGTATTTCATCTCTTAGAAATGGAGCAATTCCATTATATAGAAGAGCTGATAACGGTCTTATTATGGGATTTGTATACCATAATGAAGAGGCTGGAGCATCATTATTCTTTGATCAGGAGTGGCATAACAACTATACCAATGATATTTACATGGCTGCAATTAACTATGCAGTTAAAAATATTGGCTTCTCTGCTAGGTTTAAAAATACACCTGTTTTTGAAGATTCAACTAAGTCATTTAAATTTGACCAAAATGACGAATACTTTAACCTTTCTTCAACTGCAGTAGAAGATTTATCAGAAGATTTTACACTCATGGGATTCTGTAAGCAAAATGCTACTGGAGCACCTCACCAAACAGTGATCGCAACTGCTATTAATTATAGAAATGGCGCAAAACTTATGAGTAGATATCATGGTCCAGCAGCTTTTTGGGTTGGTAATAACGATGGTAGTGATTCATATATTTTAAGCTCAAATGTTGATATTACAGATGATGGCCAATGGCATCATTTAGCAGCAACTAGAAACGCAGCAAGTGGTGAAATTAAAATTTATGTAGATGGTCAACTTAAAAATTCGCACACATATGTTACTGGACCTATATCAATGATTGGTGATGCAGTAATTGGTGTTGATTATCATTCATCGGGTTATTATCATACTGGTAATATTGGATCAGTAAAAGCATACAATAGAGCTCTTACCGCTGATGAAATTCTAAAAGATTACTATGGTTCAAGCATTGTAACTGGAAATAATCCAAGGTTAGTAATAGATCCTGCTAATATTAAATCATTTACAAATGGTGATGCAGGTCTTGGTGACCTTGCAGTTGGTGGAGAACTATTTACAATTGAAGGTACTGGTTCTAAGGTTGATGAAAACGGCGGTATACTAAGATTAAATGAAGGTAGAATTTATAGAAATCAAGTAGGTTGGTATGGTAAAATGGCAATGTCTTGGTGGATGAGGTATAATGATACTCCAAAGAATGCTAATTTTTATACTGAAAGTCATAGAACTGTATCAGGTTGTGCTAGAATCTATTCGCCTATTTTAGCAGATGGTAGATTCCAATTTCAAGTATGGGATAACTCATCAGGTTCTCTTCCTAGTAGGTCTATTGCGGCAGTTACTACAACAAATGTATGTGACGGTGAATGGCATCAAGTAACTTGTCAATGGTCAAATGGTTCCGGTAATATACCAAGAGGTCTTTATGTTTATGTTGATGGGGTTCTTGAAGCACATTCGGACATGATAGGTAACGACGGTGGTTATCAACACATTCACTTAGGAGGTTCTTATGGTTGTACTGGAAACCATAGTCATAATGTTGATTTTGGACCAATCTTACACTATAAGAACTATAATTTATCACATCTTGAAGTTCTTCAAAATTATCAAGCACATTCAAATAGATTTAAATAATCATGGAAATAGTATTAGAAGACGGGCAATATAATGTCCTAGAAAATGAAAATGTAATTTACTCTGCTCAAACTGAAGAAGAGGCATTAGGATTCATTGAATGGATCAATAGAGAAGATGCTGGGAGCAATGCAGGCTGTGAAAACTGCTAAAAATATAGATAATAATGGCAAATAAAATAAAATACAGCTCAGGTATTGACGCTAATGCCCTTAACATAGGAAATTGGAAAGTTGGATCAGAGCAAGGTATGGGCCCTACTGTAACAACTGGATATAAACACGGTATGCAAATACCAGAAGGTGGTTATTCTATTTATTCTGATAATATTACGGCAAGAACTGCGGCAAACGATTCAGAATTAATAAATATCATTAATAAGTTAAGTAAAGAAAAAGCAGGCTGGTTTACTTTATATGCACTTACATATCCTGAAAGTACTCAAACACCTGCGAGTAGAGATGGTATAACTCCTGGTTTTGATAATATAACAGGTTCTAAATTATATAATGCGAGTAGAGATTTAAATTACTATGTATTTGATGAAGATAATAACACATGGGTTCCAGATTCTTACTTTAATGGTGAAAGAATAGATGGCCACTGTTATGATACATATGACGGTCAACCAAACCAGCATGCTACATTCCACGCTGATTACGATAATATTAAAGCTACATTCCCGAATGCAACACACATTGTAATAGGTTCACATGCCGCTGAAAATAATGATAATAATTCAAGTACGTTAGCGAGGTTACAAGAGCTTGGTCTTCCAGCTGATCATATTGGTACAAGTAGACCTGAGTATATTTTAGTAGGTAAACCAAATAGACCTGAACTTACAATGTATGTTAGAGAAAACGTATCATCTAATGTAGCACATTTAAATGTACAATTACCATTAGAGGACGTTGCTTCAAATACATATGAAGCATTAACTTGGGCTAAAAATAATAATGTATTAGTCTTAAATAAACCAGTAGATGATTCAGTTAAATCTGGATTAAAACTGTATTTAGATGCTAGTAACACTGCTTCTTATCCTAAGGCTGGTTCTCTATTCTATGATCTTAGCGGTAATAATAACACATTCACACTAGAATCTTCAGGTATTACATATAATAGTAAAGGTTATTTAGATTTATCAGATGGAGGTGCTTATATTAATAGCAATATCACTTCATCATCTACAGGTACTCTTGTATTTTTAATGAGTACAACAGATTCCCAATCTCTATTTTGGTCTTCTCAAGCAAATGGAGGCTCTTATGTCGCAGCTTATAGATCTGGTAATAAAGAATATTATAGTGGGGCAGGTTCACCTGTATTTTATTTAGATACGGTAGATACTCCAAATGTTTATGATAACATTAGAGACGGTAAATGGCATATGGTTGAATTTAAAAATGTTAATTTAAGCGGATGGACTGGTAATCACTTTAATAACTATGGTGGTTATACATTTTCAAATACTAAAGTAGCATCTATTAAATTATATGATAGAAGTTTATCACAAGCTGAAAGTTTACAAAACTATTACGGCGCCGATATAGTAACTGATGGCCTTGTTTTTGCAGTAGACCCTGCTAATTTAATTTCAAATGAACGCGGTAGTTCTGATGTTTATGATTTAACAAAGAATACACAACTTGGCACTTTATTAAATGGTGCTACAAGTGATGGTAATTGGTTTATATTTGATGGTAATGATGATGAACTTGCATTCCCACATAATTCAGTTTATAAAAATCAAGAAATAACTGTAGATTTTTGGGTTAATTTAGATAAAGAATCCGGCGGTAGGCATGTAATGTTTACATCTTGGTATGGATTTACAGTTGAGGTAAATAATACACAAACTGTTGGTTATTTAACATGGGGTTTATACGGTCTACCTGGTCAATATATGGGAGGTCCTACTATAACTTATAATAAACCTACAAATATAACATGTACGTATAATCCATCTACAAATATACAAAATATTTTTATAGACGGTGAACTTAAAGCATCTCAGGTTGTAGATGGTACTGTTAATTATAATAGTTCTGAATTAAGATTTAGCGGCTCTTGGGATAGAACTAAGGGTAAAATGTCTTTTATGAAAATTTATAATAAAGAACTTTCACAAGACGAAGTACTACAAAATTATAACGCAACTGCTGCAAGATTTAAATAATCATGGAAATAGTATTAGAAGACGGACAATATAATGTCCTAGAAAATGGAAATGTAATTTACTCTGCTCAAACTGAAGAAGAGGCATTAGGATTCATTGAATGGATCAATAGAGAAGATGCTGGGAGCAATGCAGGATGTGAAAACTGCTAAAAAATATAGATAATAATGGCAAATACATTTAAATACACTACAGGAGGTCCCGTTATTGACAATAAAGTAACTGTTCCATTTTCATCGATCGGTACAGATGGTTCAGGTCAAGGAAGTATTGGAGTACGTACGATTTTAGCACCTAATCATGTGCGAATAGTTGATACGAATTCTAACACGCGACAAACTCACTTAATTAAGAACCTAACTCCTGGAAAAGAGTACACCGTATCAGTAGAATACTTAAAGATTACAGGTGCTCCAACTTTTAGATTTCAAATCCAAGGTTACACTGATAACACATATAGAAGAACTATTAAGTTTACAAACACCGAAGAGACAGGTCTTAGAGACATTGACGGTTGGCAAACTGCAACTTGGACCTTTTCACTAGCAGCTAACGAAAATGCAGTTAGAATTTGGTGGCAAGACGGTGCAGATTACACAACATATACTCATTCATTTGAATTAAGATATCCAACACTAAAAGAATCACACATGGGATCTTCATCACATGTTGGCAATTGGTCAATTGGGGTTAATGGATCAGGTATGGGACCTACATCAACTGGGGGTTTTCGTAAAGGTGCAGAAATTCCAGAAGGTGGATATGTTATTTACAGTGAAGGACCTAGAGTAAGGACGGTTGCTAACGATGAAGAATTAATGACAGTCCTTAATAAAATGGGAGCTTCATTACCAGTTGATAGTTTAGGAGATGGTCTACAATGGGCAAAGGATAACAATATTCTAGTGTTAGATAAGCCATTGACTTCAACTAATAAAAATAGTGTAGTTTTAGAACTTGACACTAGATATGCTGCTGGATATTTCCAACAGGTACCTGCAACTAATATGCTTTCAGCTGGAGATCCAGATTTAAATAACTTAATTACTTGGACTAATAGTGGATCGTGGGTTGCAAATGGAAATGCAACCGATATTGAACCTCCATTTACTAATGGTGCTAATGGTGCACTAATAATGAGAGGTCAGAGTAATACTACTGGTAGTCAGCATTTTGGATGTGCAAGTTTTAGCGGTGCTGCTTCAACAACATATACAATGTCAGTTTGGTATCGTCAAAATAGAGCAGGAGTTAGTAGTCCATATTTTAGAACAAGCGTTAATAATAACTCATTAGGTAGTTTCAGTTATAATGGTGATACTAATTCTGCCAATTGGCCAGTAGATGAATGGATTCGTATTTCAAAAACTGCAACTCTACAATCAAATGAGGTTGGAGGTTATTTAAGTAATTATTTAGGTCGTCAAAAAGGTGACATTGCTTGGTATTATGTACCGATGGTTGAGCTTGGAAATACAATGTCTCCGTTTGTTAATGGTACAAGGACTCAAAACTCTACCCTAATAGATCTTTCAGGTAAATCAAACAGTGGTACCATTAATGGTGAAGTTGCTTTTGATTCAACAGGAGCAATCTCATTTGATGGTGCAACTAATTATGTTCAAGTTGATAGTCATCCATCATTTAACGTTGATGAAAGAACTATTGAAATTACGTTTAAGATGAATTCATCATATCCTAGTTTTGCTCCTCTTGCTGTTTATGCAAATGGAAGCAGTTCAACATATAGATTATGGTTAGGATTACAGAGTGGTAAATTCCAAATGCACGGTTGGGGGACTGCCGATCCTACAGCAACGACGTCAATTAGTGTAGGTGAATGGTATACATGTGCATTTAGTTATAGTAATTCGACTAAAGAGATGAAGATGTATACTAATGGAAAGCTAGAAAGAACAATGCAAAATACACAAGGTGGAATTCCAGCACAGGACGGAATGAATTGGTATCTTGCACACATGCCTGGTGGAGAATCATGGCAAGGCATTACACATTCTGATGCAACTATTCAATCTTTTAGGGTCCATGATCGTATTCTTTCAGATGATGAAGTATCACAGAACTATTATGAGGGTCCAATCGTCACTGATGGTCTTGCAACTGTATTTGATAGTAAAAATATAGTCTCTTATACTGAAAGTCAAGGTACATCAATTAATGATTTGACAGGAACGACAACGATATCATTAAACAATGCAGTATTTAATAGCGATCGTGAAACATTTGTTTTAGATGGGTCTGATGATTTTATTGTTGTTAATGACCCTAATTTAACAAACACTGAAGGTGCAACTCTAGATATTTGGTTTAAGATGAATCAATTTAATACATCATATGGAAACAGAACATATCTAGTAGATCCTAGGGGAAATGGAGTTACTTCAGGTACTAGCATGTATTTCTTATTTGACCATGAAACCGGTGAAAACGTACATTTTGTTTCAGGGTGTGGAAATATCGAAGTACAGTCTCCATCAACTTATTTACCATTAAATTCATGGCACCATGCAGTTGTAACTATTGACGAGGATGCCAACACTATAATTTACTTAAATGGTAAAATAATAAAATCAGGTGTTGCCAACCCATCTTCTTCACTTGCATTTAGTAATGACTACAGGGTAGGAACATACGCTAGTGCATCCGGAACAGGGTATATGCTTAATGGAGAAATTTCAAACTATAAAATGTATACTAGACCCCTTACACAGGAGGAAGTACTTCAAAATTATAATGCACACGTAACAAGATTTAAATAAGATGGAAAACGGAGAACTAAAATACATGATATTCAATGTTAGCGAGGCTAGCAAGGTTGACATTATGGAAGTAATGGATCAATCAATTGAAGAACTACCTAAATCAAAAGACGGCAGTAGGGTTGTTGTAAAATGGGAACGCGATGAGGTTCCACCAACAATCAATGCCCTAGAAACAAAAGAGGGCCCATACACACAGGCTCAAATTACTTCAATTCTAAATGGAGTAGAATGGAAATAAGATAAATTAATAATGGCTAATAAGATTAAGTATACAACTAATGCCGATACTGGTACAATTAAAAAGGGTAACTGGGCAATCAGTACTCGTAAACATGGTAGCAGTATTGCAGGATATTGGAATGGAATTGAACCACTAGAAGGGGGTTACACAATTTATACATCTAAAACATCTGGAGGTCCAGCAATATTTGTTGCGGATAATGATCAGATGCTACTAAGTTATATTGATACACTTGGTCCTACATTTACAACAGTAACTGAAGCATTAGCTTGGGCATTTACTCAAGATGACATTATAATTATGGACAGTCGTGGGGTTGATGAGTTTTCAACTAATGGCTTATTTGCCTACTTCGATGCTGCTCTTCCATTTTCTTCAGCGCGTAATAATACAACATCTTGGAAGCAAATTTCACATAATAGTCCATCAGTAAATACTGAAGGTAGATTAAATAGTGGAGTTACTTGGAATCCTGAATTTGGAGGTTACTACAATGCAAACGGAAGTCATGATTTTGAAATTTACCATGGCCAGCCTAATACATGGTCAACTGATCCATATACAATCGAGATCTGGTTTAGGTTAAATCAACTACCAACTACACAATATGATGCGGGTACTCCAATCTATGGAAATAGAATTGGAAGTGATTTTATGATTTTTGCACATCCTGCTGTAAATGGTAAATCAAAGCTAGCAGTTTCGTACGATGATTCAAGATACAATGCAAACCATATGTCAACCTATGAAGTTGAAGCTGGAGAATGGGTACAATTTGTTCATATCGGTCGCCCTTCTCCGGTTAGTTTAGAATACTGGATTAATGGTAAACAAGATAGAGCTGAATTTACATCTTCAGACAGCGTATACACTATTAATGATACATTCGAAATTGGTTGGGATCTTCGTTGGGGACCAAAGTCAAATATTGACGTTGCAATTATCAAACATTACAATAGAGCGCTTGATCCTGCTGAAATTCAACAAAACTATAAAGCACATCAATATAGATTTGAACAGAATGGAGAGTGGAATAAGTTTTGGTGGTATGATGGAGAAATCTTAGGAGAATGGCCACATAATAAAACTGAAGTACTTCAACATAACTATGGAGAGATTCCAGAAGGAGCGTTTTATGGTTTTCAAAGGTTACCAGAAAATGTACAAAAAATCAACACAGAATTACTTGCAAAGGACGGAGATGGTAACATATATAAATGGGATTTTAATCACACCAGCAACACCTCGCGATTGGTCTGGAACTCATTAAAGTATGGTACTGAGGGTAGATGGGTAAATCAAGGAACTTGGAATCCTACGGTTGTTGCAGGATCGTTTTTTGGAACAGCACAAGACAGTTGGCAATACAGAGAAGAACATGGAGTTAAGTCCTTTCTTTTAGATGACGACACATGTGATTGTAAATCTACACTAAATGCTGGACATGCAATGTGTGGTGCTGGTTGGAATCAAGCATATGCCCAACCAGCAGGTGCAGAATATAGATATGGAGTTGATACTCTAAATGACGGTGGATGTTTAGGACCACTACCAACTAGAAGGCTTGAAATGTTCTATCGTGAAAAAATAGACACTAGTGGTTTATCGCTTTGGTTAGACGCTACTGATTCAGAATCATATGGAGGTGGTACAGAATGGCTTGATATTTCAGGTAATGGTATTGTCTTTGAATCTCGTGAAATTCAAACTCCACTTGTAACTAAAGGAGGAGTACAAGCGCTTGGATTTAACGGTAGCGGATATTGGAGATCGACAAGCGGCCATGAATTAGTAAATATGGCTGGAGAGTATACGCTTCTTTTCTGGGTGTGGTCGGACGATTTAACAATTAGAAGAACCATTTTTGAAAAGGAGAGTACTGGATACGCTTCATATCAGCAGGAAATTGCAGTTACATGGGAAACAGCCGAAACATTTAGTTGGTACAGTCAACATCCTGATTATGGATACGGAGGAACTCCGCCAATACCTATTGGATCATGGTCGCTTGTCGGTATTAGAATGTCAGATGGCGAAAGATACGAAGCACGTAGAGGTTATTCTTCCTTAAATGGTTCTGCTTGGGGAGCTGCATATACTTCAAGAAGTGTTAATCCAGTTAAACCAGCTGGAGCAATTAGAATTGGTAATGGATATGCCGGAACCGTAGAGAAAGGTGCAATTGCAAGAGTAATGGCTTGGAATCGTGAAATTAGTGATGCTGAAATTAACGCAATCTTCCAGGCACAAAGAGCACAGTTTGGCGTATAAATTTATCATGATAGATAGTTAAAAATAGACTATCATCATGTCAAATCAGATCAAACATAACCCTACAGGATCAGAAGCAGATTCAGTATTCAAGGGTGATTGGGCAATCAGAACACATGCTGGAGGAGGTCCAACTGGATCGACAGGATTCTACAATGGAATTGACATTCCACTGGGCGGATATGCAATTTACACGCCAGGACCAAATGGTCCGTCAATTAGAATAGCAAATAATGATGCTGAATTAATCAATATGCTCAATACTTTGGGTATGCCAGGTAGTGATGTACAGACAGTTCTAAGAAACGCTGCTGGAACCAATAGTATATATGTAACTAACCTAAAGATTGCTGACAAAGTAACAGAGGGTCTTATCGTGGACCTGGAGTCAAATAATGTTGCTTCGTATCCAAAAGGAGGTAGCGTATGGTATGACATGAGTGGAAATGGTAATCATTTCGATCTTTCAAGTCACCAGTTCAGTGATGGCTACTTAGAGAACCTAAACGACACATCAAATCATTTTATTGCAACTCGAGGAGATTCACCAACGCTTAACAGTACGTTTTCAACTACCACTGGAGCATGGACAATTGAAGAGTTAATTTGGACTAATTCAACCAATTATCCAGAGGCGGATGCAGGATCAGTTGCTTCTGGAACGGCGTATAGTGGAGATGCTGTTGGTTTTGACTGGAATCATGGCCAAGGAACACTAAATTCATTACAAATTGGACTTGGTGGTAATAATGGAGTCGCAGGATATGATGATCGAGTATATATTGCAATCGATCCACCACATAATCAAAAAAATAGATGGAGAACCCGTACAATTGTATTCAATAGAGGACAGAATAGAATTGAACTCTATATGGATGGGTACTATATGGGAAGCAGTTCAACTCCAAACAGTGCAGGCTATTCAGTTTATGATGGAGGAGGAATAACGTTTGGTTCGCTATATGGTTGGAAACACTTTGGTCGTAGAGGTTCAATTAAGATTTGGAATCGACAATTAACAACGGAAGAGGTAAAGAGAAGTTATTTAGCCTCTATTTCAACACTTAATGAATTAGGTTCGGCAACAAGAGAATGTACATTACACTGGGACGCTGAGGTCGATCAATCATTAGGGTTAAACGCTTCAAACGTGACCACAAATATATTTGACCTTTCTGGAAATGGAAATCATGCTGATATTATTGGAGGATCAATAGTAGTTGAAGAGATTGATGGCGTCAAGGCATGGAAATTTGATACAATTGGTAAACACTTCGAGTCACAAGGTACGCCGAATGGATTTGATAATAAACAAAGGCTAACACTTGAAGCAACTATTCGAGCAGGAGCCAATGAAGTATCAGGAGGTGATCGAGGAACTATTATTGTCGGTTCAGTATATATGTCATGGAATAAGAGCGATCAACGATTAAGTTCATATTGGTATTCTACTAATAATAGAGGTTATCATGAATATGGTGGTCCGCTTGAACGTGAAAGATGGTACCATTGGGTTAGCGTTTGGACTGGTACTCAACTAATCCAGTATATTGATGGCGTAGAACATTATAGGGTAAATACAACATCATTCGATTCAACTTCTTTTAGTAGGGTTAGAGTAGGTGCTGAAAGCGATGCTCGACAGTTTAGCGGACATATCAACCGAATCAGGGTTTGGAATGGCGCACTTAGACCTGAAGAAATCAAAGAGGCATATCGAACCTTTAAAAATAAAATAGTGTAATGTATCGGATTGAAGAAGGAAAAGACTTAAGAGGAAGAATAATCTTTTGGGTGCTTAAAGACGCTGATCTTGTCTATTCAGCACTGAGTAGAGTAGAGGCCCAAAACTGGATAAATAATCAACAGGCTTAACACTAACCCACAAGACTATATAGATAAGCAAGCAGTACAGTACCCTTATAGTCTCAGGTGGTTTCGATCCACTCCATAAAGTCTCTATTCTACTCTTTAAAACGACAACCCTAGTCAAAGGGACCGCTCGGCGCCGTCCTCGGCCGCCCACCCCAAATATAATAAATCTATATAGAGATATAAACATCCTAATAATAGATCTATAATAAAACCTATATAAGGATAATAAACAACAAGATAAAGATATAGAACCTCTACCCGTACCCTCCCCAGTCCTCTCTATACTAGTCTAGCCCTTCCCCTGTCCCTTCCCTGTTCTCCTAGTCATCATCCCCCTTTTATATCTCTATATAGATGGTACTCCAGGCCCAAGTCTAGCCCCCTCGAGCCCCTCCCCTATCCCCTCTCAAGAAAAACCATTACACCGTAGATTAGCCCCGTAAGCCACCCCCTATACGTACGCGCGTAGGGTGAGTATTCTAGTATGTTCAAAGGTTTAAGTCCTTCAGGGATACCCTATTAAACCAGAGCGTACACATACACACAGCGCGTAGGCCTCTCGCCCCTATTACACTCACGGAAAGCACAAAAAAGGGAGAACCCCACCACAAGGTCCTCCCGACTGTAATTAAAAGCGCTGGTACTATGCCTCTCAGCGGGCAATTGGTTATTCTATGCCTCCGATTTCTCTGTGCTAGCCTCTACAGTTTCAGCCTCAGATGGCAGACTGTTAAAGAGCTTGTCGAACGCGTCCTCTTCGGTCTTAAGCTTTTCCTTCTCTTCGCGGATTAGTTCCTCGTTGAGTAGATCGCGCTTGTATCGCATTTCGTCGAATTGTACACCGGAGTCAAAGTTAAAGAACATCTTTTTACCTACGTCTCCTGTACGGTTCTTAGAGAATTCCATGTACCGTTCGCTGCTGTTTTCTGAACCTTTCCAGTCCAAGTGGAGCATTGCGGTAGTCATGTGCTTTAGTTTGTTAGAACCAACGAAGGTACCGCCTTTACTTAACTGTAAGATAGTAACGAAGGTAGAGTATTTCTTTGCCTTATTCTCTGCTTTATTATGGCTCGTCATTAGGTCAAGGAACCATTTTTCTGTTTTACCACGCGACATTCCAGTGTCCTCTTTTACGGTGTCATTTACCTCTGTGTAGGAATCAGTTAGGACTAGGTCCCAACCCTGGTTCAGAGTGGCTTCGATTGCCTCTTTTGCCTGTCCATCGCTGTAGTCTGACAGGAACAGGATTGGCAATTTACCCCAATGTGGGAAACGCTTGAGGTAGCGAGCCATGTCCAATTGGTTCATCTCCGCAGAGATAAAGAGAACCTTCTTATTAGGGTCAGTTTCTTGGATCTTGTAGAGTAGTTCTAAGAGAACAGTAGTCTTACCGACACCAGGAGCTCCAGCTGCCATGACGTTGGTTCCAGGTAGGAAACCGCCTTCGTTAGAAAGGAATGCATCTACTGGAGTATTAGTTCTGAGGGGGACGAATAGATCGTCGCTGAAGTTGAGGTCGTCCAATTTGGTTAACTTCAACTTGAATTCTTTTTTAGCTTCAGCCTGCTTGTAGTAACCTTCGTAGTCTTTACGACCAGACCAGGTACCGCGCTCTGAAATAGAAAGTAGCTTTCCATCGTTAAGGTAACGTTGAAGAGCTTCGAAACGGTCGTGTCCTGTTGGGATCTCTTTAATCTCGTTTGACTCGACGCTAATTGCCTTGATTAGGCTTGGGTTGGTTTGTTCTAACTTGTAAATCATATGTGGTGTTAACTTCAATTACAGTATAAATATAAACAATTTCTACGACATAAAAAAATGCCGAGTGAAAAAAGTTTAATTTATTTTTGCGCGGCTCTGGCTTGGTAGAGCTTAACAATCTCTTTGTACTTGTCCACTGCTTCGTGAGGGCGGAATGTTTTAGCCTTTAGAAGTTCAAGTGACTTAGTGTCGCGGATCATTACGGTGTCGTCGTTCAATTCGATGGTGAGGTCTTTTACGATTGTATGCATATAGTTGTTTTTAATTATAGTACTAATATAAACAAAAAATGCGACATAAAAAAATTATATCGCACTTTTTTTCAAATTATTTTAGGGTTGACTGGCAGTCCATTAGTTAAGAAGGGCTCCAACTTGATCGTCTGCACTTAACTTAGCAGCAAATGGACTTGGCATTTCGTTTGCAAGATTCCAATTGGATCCTAAGATGTTACCAGCGTTTACCATTAGGTTAGTAGAGTCAGCATCAGTCATATCGAAGGCTAATGCTTCTGGAGCATGAGTTCCAACGTGTGTGATCCCGTTAACTACTGACCAGATGGATTGGTTACTACGAGCTCTACGTTTTTGATCAGCAGAGAGCATAGCAGGATCCTGATTGATGCCTCTGTATGCTTGGTAGTTTTCTTCTAATGGGATCCAGTTATCTGCTCGCTCTCCAACATGTTTGCGGATCATGTTATGACCTCGCTCCATTTCCCAAAGAGATGCAGGAGTAGCTGTAGCTCGTTTAACAGTATTCGCAAAATCAGTTGGAACAAATCCGTTACGACGTAATTCAGCCATATGTTGGAAGAAGTTCTCCATTGCTGCTGGAGTTAAGTCAGATAACTGGTAGTTATCCTTTGCGAATGAGGTGGTTAAACCATTAGTACACCATAAGCGATTTACGTAGGGTGAAACCTCGATCCCTTTCAGTGGACTGTTTTTCATTGTAAGTCCAGCAGTAAAGACCTCATCTTGAAGACCAATTTCGAATTGTGCCTTTGGATTAAATGCGTTAATAGTAACACTGCCATCTTCAGAGACTCCCCAATTACTAACTTCGAAACCATGTTGGTCGATTAGCTGATCAGAAAGGGTAAGGAAGCGGTCGTGAGAGATCATATCAGTTGCCTGCTTAGCAAACCCAACCACTTTACGTTGGATTGGTGATACTATCATAGTGATCTCATTAAGTTGAGCAGCCATTGCGTTCTTCATCTGGTTGATGAACTTCGCTTTAGTCTCAGCGTTAAAGAGGGCTTCGAACTTAGAAGCAAATGACTTACTCATGCCAATCATAGCAATGAGGTTCTTAAATGCCTTATCGGTCATTTCAAGACGCTTACCACCTAGTTCGATAGTTTTGTCGTCAATGATGTTAAGATCACGGACTGGCACGGTTTTACGCAGTGCTTGAGCGTTAAGAGTTTCGGCGCGACGACTTTGTAGAACGTCTGAAGAGAGGGTTTGAATACTCATATTATTTGATTTGTTTATTATATGTGACTTTATTGAATTGTTTCAACTATTACTTATCTATTTTCTGAAATGATCCAACTAAACCGATAATTCCGATGAATACTGAACAAAGAAAGAATCCTAATGCATTGTCTTCTCCAGCAAAGTGAATGAATTGGTCGATTGACTGGTTAATAGTCATAATTGCAAGTACAATTCCGATGATGGCAAGAAGTAGAAATTTGAAATCGATTTTAATGGTCATAATGTTTTTATCTTTAACTATAGTATAAATATAAACAATTTCCACGACATAAAAAAATGCCGAGTGAAATATTTTCAACTTTTTTTAGCAAGTCATCATCCAACCAAGGCGGTTCATATCATCAGCCTGTTTAGCAGTAGCCTTATACATAGAGTCTACTTTAACAAGCATAGCCTCGAAGTAATGAGCGCCTTCAGTATTAGCGTCCACTGTAACATACTCACGAGACTCGCGATCATAAACCATCCAACGTGCTTGTACCTCCATCTTCTTAGCTAGCTTAACAGCATCACGCTTATTAGTAGCCCAAACATCATTGAAGCCAGTTACGTGACCCTTTTCATTCATCCAGTTGAAGTGGTAGTTATACTCTCCACGCGAGTTTTTTAGTAGTGCCATATTAGAAACGGTTAATGCTTAAGTGACTATTGAATTCCTGCTCTTCGATTGCCCAGTTACGTTGAATCCTATTCATTTCTTGCATAATGAATGACATGTTCTCAGAGGTGATAGGACCATAAGTAGCTACTTGACGCTCGAAGAAATAGTCAACTGACTCTTGATGGTTAGATGCCAAGTGATACGCAATCTTAGGAAGGTAGCCGTTTGGATGTTTTTGATTTGTCATATTGCTTATAGCTTTAATTACAGTATAAATATAAACCTTTTTCTTGACATAAAAAAATCTGGAGTGAAAAAAATCACTAAAAAGTGAAAAAAGTGTGAAACATTCATTCCGGATCCTATATAATATAAGCCCTAAGTGCGATTTAAGTGTCGGGAACGCGCTGGGGATCCCCGTTTTATAGAGATAAGTAATAATAGTGAGCATTGGACTATAGTGTGGTGTTTGTGAGTGCATTGTGGGCGGCCCCTATAAAAGAATTTGAAAAAAAGTTGAAAAAAAGTGCTTTTTAATTTTTTTATGTCGTAGAAATTGATTATATTACCTATGTAATTAAAGCTATAAGCAATATGTCAAAATTAATCAACACCACCAGCATCCCAACGATCAACGTAATGTCTAACTACTCAGAGGGTAAATTCCGTCACATAGTTAAATGTAAAGCCGGATTTATGACCGTAGTAGATGCACAAGCCGACTGGCAAAATGAAAGATACTTCAAATATCCAGAGACTCTTCTTAGCCAATATAAGAAAGGCGCTCTACAGACAGTACAATTCCAGCCAGAGGGATCTGAACATTGGTTAACCCTATTTGCTCGCACTGGTAAGAAGATCCACTTTATCGACGAGACAATCCTTAAAGAGCTCTCAGTAGGAACTATTAACCAAATGTTCTTTAATACACAGCTTTACGACTGGCAACAATATAAGGCATGTAATACTAAGACATGGGAGAGCAAAGCATACGTTATGAACCAATACCAAACAGTATAATGAAAAACTTAAAGTCACTTTTTAAGCGCATCTTCGGAATAGAGATCCTAGGAGTAAGGTATAACCAACAAAAACAGGGCTATGAGCGCATCTAATATCCCGTTTAAGGAGATAAATAGTGAATATCTAGCAGGGGTCGACACTGTGCAATACTCAGAACTACCCCCTGTTAAGATCTGTCCCCATATATTAGATATAGTTGCTCTCGAGATACGTGATGCCCTAGTGCTTCCCGCCCCATTCAACTATATTCGTGAAAAAATCAACAAGCACATCATGTGGAGCCTGTCGAATAAGATGATCCACGAGGGCCGGGCCATCAATAAGAAATTCTTTGGCCAGAACATGTGGACCCACGAAGCACTACTCCAGTATATGCATAATAAAACACAAAAGGGCAGTAACGAGCGCGGATTAGAACTGGAGCATAATAATGAACGTATCTATTACACAGACCTACTACAAGCCCTAGATATAGAACAACCTAACCTTATAGAAAGGATTAAAAGGATCCTCAGTAGCAGTACATTTACCGTAGTAACACCCCAACTACATAAGAGTCTACCTAGCGGAATAACAGATCCTAACGACCCCTTTAAGCGCTATAGAGTACTCAACCCTACGCTATACTGGATCGACTGGAACAAGGAGTCCCAGTGGAAAATATCCCGCATCCGAAAAATTATTTACTAACGGGTGAAACCTTTTCCTGAAAGGTGCATATAACTTTCAGGTCTTTGAAGGAGAGAGAAGGTTCCATGAGCGGCACAGAGCGCTCAGAGAGGTCGAGAGAGGGGATCCACCCCTCACCGGACGAGCCGGCGAATTACCCACACCGCTCACTCACCCACACCTAGTGCTATAGCGGGAGAAGAGGGCCCCGCTGGGGTTCTTCGGGGGACGTTGCGCGATTTTTAGAAAAGTTTAGAGTGTAGGGGACCTAGGCTATGACTTTAACTAATAATAGTGTATGGTCCCAATAAAGTGTCACAGATGTGCGCAAATTGTTCTCGGTCCGGGAAAGCACTCTCGGCCCTTTGAGTCGAACCCTCCACTATTACCCATAATCCTCATAGTACTCATAGGTACCATAGAAAGGGAGAATCCCATGGTTGGGATCGGTCGCGGAGCGACGATCTCTATTCTAGGAGATTTTGGGGTTAACCCTCGAGACCCTTAAGAGCCTCATAGGATCCCGATTGATGTTTCACTATCCCACTGTGAAGTCCTAAGAGGGGTGAAGACTCCATCGATAGGTGGCCGCGGGGCGTCCTTCTCCACGATACTCTTACCCCCTCCAATGTTCTTATTAGTTATTAGAGTTATTAGAGTTATTAGAGTCTTCATAGAGGATCCATTGATGATTACTAATAGGACTATAAGATCCATAGATTCACTCTCACTTAGAGCATTCTATTAAAAGAGCCCTATCTAAGAGGTGTGAGTTGTATGTAATGTTCCCCAGTCCAAAAAATATCCCGGATCCGGAAAGAGCCACTGGTACCTTCAACGACTGAGGGGTTGCCCCCAAACCTCTATACAAGTCGGGGTAGTTGGGTGGGCCCCATAATTCTGAGAAATAATAGTGTAATTTGTTCTGAGGTGTAATAAAATAAATGGAATATATAGTGTAGGTTTGGATAAAACTAAAATTTCCCCCAAGGGATCTCCCCCATTTCTCTGAAACAAATAGACAATTAGGGTCTATAATAATTCTAAATAAAGAGAAATAACATGGCAAACTATCAAAGAGGTCTAAAGACACAGAAAAAGATCAAATGCATGAATAGCGAACCTGAGACTTCGAAATGGAGGGCTTGGGCGCCAGATGGCGGATGCGAGGAAGAGGGAATGGTTGATGACGTAGTTGATGGGTGGTTGTGTAGTAAGTGCACGATGCGAACTACAGGTCAGCCCACTAATGAGACCTACATGGATGACGCTGACTGGTTCTAAAGAATTGGCACAAAAATTTCCGAAATTTCCCTTCAGGATTCTGAATAGGGTTGAAACAATTCTATCTGAGTGTCTATAATAATTAGACTAATTAAAGTAAATATGAGCATTTTAGAAGAAGCAAACGAAATTGTAAACAACCGTGGCGAAGAGGCAGATCGCCAATATGGCCCATTTTCTGAGGGCATGGATCGCGCCGCTAAAATCTTTAGTGGAATGACTGGTTTGGATGTCACCGGTCGCGAAATGTTTATGGCACTGGTAGCACTCAAGTTCTCACGTGAGAGTTACAATCATAAGCGCGACAATTTATTAGATGCAGTTGCATATATCCAAGGCTTAGAAAACTATATCAACGAGAAAGGCCAATATCCAGAAGGTGAAGAGCGAATCTACTAAAAAACCTGACCAGATAGTATGGGATAAAGAAGAGGGCTACAATGCTGCTCTTCTTCCCTATGCTACCAATGTTGGAGCACCTGCTATTATTCATGAAGATATAGATGCATGGAAACAGCGTGGTGTTAATAAGGTTAACCATCAGTTAAAGGCTAAATTTGAAGAGCTAAAAGCTGAATACCAACAAATGGTCGAAGAGTTTAAGTGGAACGAATTAGTTTACACGGCTAAATTTGCATATGAACCAGTAATTGGCGAAACATATCACCTATATGTTGGTAATGATGGTGGAGTATTTCTATCATTGATTGGTCCAACTGAATGGCGTAGAAAATGTATTGGTTCTTTTAGATTGAATAGCGAACAAAAGTGGATTAAAATAGAAGATGAAAGCAATTAACGAAATTAAAGGACAATTAGAGGGTAAAAAGATTGGAATTGACGATGTAGTAACTACTTATTCGTCAAAGATGGCATCACACAAGAGTGCGTGGTCATACTTATTGAAGGCACAACTTAACTATTTAGGCATCGATGCCGAAGTACTGGATAAGTCTTCAGATATTCATGAGTATGACGTATGGATGGTTGCGTTGCCAATGGAGTTTGCAGGTTCTTATAACTTGTTTGGAGGGGCAACTGACGAACCTGCTGCCAGAATTGAAAGATTCCTTGATTTTAAAGGACCTATCTATTGTCTGAATCGTGAAATGCCAGATGTTGGCGCCTTTGTTACTAGTCGAATGAAGAGCTGTTCAGAGCGCTGGTCAAAACTAGATGCGGAAGCTATTACACAAAAGTGCGAGACAATAGAGACAATATCCCTGAGAACGGGTACCGGTACTTTTGTATTAGGAGATAGCCATTCAGTTTCAGTTTGTCCACCCAATGCTGACATCAGCCGAAACGACGGTAAAACATTATTTGGAGTCATGAAAGAGGGCATGACTACTTATATTCCTGAAGGCACAACACATCTTGTCACCTATTTTGGAAACATTGATGTACGCCATCATCTATGTCGTCAAAAGAATCCATACGAAGCTGCGGTAAAATTGGCTCAAGACTTTATTGAGCATTTAAAGTCTCTTAATATCGAAAGGGTAACAGTACATACTTTATTACCTATCGAATTTGAGGGCCGCAGAATTCCAAAAACAGGCTGGTATAAAGGCACTCCATTTGCAGGTTCTAGAATAGAGAGGGTCGAAGTAATGGAGGCCTTTAACCACCAGGTACGAGTATTAGGTAAAGATGCTGGATTCGAGATTCTAGACTGGCCATCTCACTGGTTCGAAGAGAATCCTGAAGAATTTGCTAAAAACTACATGGAAAAACCAGGTTCGGTTCATTTAAGTAGAGAATACTACTATTGGAACTGGTCTACTGGTAAAAAGAATTCAAAATTAACTAAAACGGTCCTAGGACTATTCTAATGAAAAAGTTATTAGCACTCTTAGCGCTATTAGTTACGGTTAACCTCAGTGCTTCACATATTCTTGGTGGAATTATTCAAGTTGCACAAACTAGTCAAGATTCTACATCTATTGGAATGTATGTTGTTTCAGATGCATTTCCAACAATGCCACAATCTGTTTCAGTACAGAAATGGGTTAAAGACTCTCAAGGTTGGTACCAATATGATGGTAATGTTACACTAACTAAGTTTAATACAGGAACACATCAAGGATTTAACACTGCAAATTACGGTAGCGATTATTTAGATCTTGATTCAGGTCAATATAGATTCATTTACACAAATTGCTGCTGGCCGATGTTGGTGAATTCAACAAACTCAATACAATCAGACTTTGTTATCTCAACAGATTACTGGCATGTTCCGAATAATTCTACGGCATTTGGTGAGCAACCACTTTGGATTAATGTAGAGAAGAACTCAGTTAATTCAATGAAACCTGTATGGGGAAACTACAATTGTCACTTTACAAATCCTAATCCAGGAGACTCAGTTAACTTAACAATGACTGAAATTTACTCATCGTATTCTAACGGTGTTTTTGTACCTCAAGTACAGACTTCAACTAATGTATTAGCAGGTAACGATTCAATCACATTTGTTGGTACAAATCTAGGTTCTCATGGATATGGTTTTCAGATTGACAAATACCGAAATAGTTACTTGATGTCTACTCAGAGAATTCAATGGACTTTTATTGTTCGTAATTCTACGCTTAATATTGAAGAGAATCAGAAAGAAAAAGAAGTGATCGGAATATGGGACTGGCAAGGTCGCTATATTCAAGAAGATATAGAAATGCTGCCGGGCAATAGACTATATTTAATTAGATATAGCAATGGTACAACCGAAAAGATTCTTATAATCAAGTAGTATGATATTAAATGACAAGATATTCGAAGATGCTCATATTTCATTAGGAATATACATGGCGATTGAAGATTACTTCAAAATTACGCTAAAAGACGCGGAAATTGTAAATATTGAACTACCGGAAGAGCTAATTAATCTTGTTAAGGGCAAGATGAACACCCGCCAAATGTGATAAATATCACACGGCGCACATAAAGTGAATTTTTTTAAACTAATTATGAAACTTTTCTTCAGAACGCTGTATAACATATACAATAACATAAATAAAGGTTTAACAAAGAAAATTATGGACAACAAGAAAATCAAAGTTGGGATTATCGGTACAGGGAATTGTGCTAAGTCCCTAGTTGAAGGCGTTCAGTACTACACTGAGCACACTGATGCAAAAACTGGTATGATGAAATTTGATATCGGTGGTTACAAAGCAGAAAATATTGAATTCGTAGTAGGATTCGATATTGACGAACGTAAAATTGGTCTTCCTCTTGGAGAGGCTCTTAAGCAGAGACCAAACTGTGCATACGACATTGTAGAGACTATTACTAATACCTCTCCAGTGTATGAATCTCCAGTTATTGATGGATACGCATCTCTAATGGACCACTACCCAGAATCAAATCGTTTCTTAGTAGATGAGGATCTTCGTAACGAGACTGATATGAATCGTACGGCATGGACTTCTAAAAAAGAACGCCAATGGAAAGATCGCGTAATCGCTCAATTACAAGAGCACGGTGTAGAAGTATTGGTAAACTATCTACCAGTAGGTTCTCAAAAGACTACAGAGTTTTGGGCTGAAATCTGTTTAGAAACTGGAATCTCTTTCGTAAACTGTATTCCAGTCTTTATCGCATCAGATCCAAAATGGGAGCAGCGTTTCATCGATGCAGGAATTCCATTGATTGGAGACGATATGCGTAGCCAATTTGGTGCTTCAATCCTTTCTCAAATGCTACAAGAACTTGCATTTGAACGTGGACACCACGTAAAAGCTCACATCCAACGTAATGTTGGTGGTAACACAGACTTCTTGAACATGGAAGACAAATCACGTCTTGCTTCTAAGAAGATCTCTAAAGAGAACGTAATCCGCGCTCAGAATGAAATTCGTAACATCTCAACTGAGGATTCATTCTTACATGCTGGACCATCTGAGTACATTCCATACTACGCAGATAACAAAGTGGCTAACTTCCGTCTTGAAATGGAAGGATTTGGAGGAGCTCCAGTTATCTTTGATGCTCAGCTATCTGTACAAGATTCACCAAACTCTGGTGGTGTTGTGATCGACGCTCTTCGCTATGTAAAAGTAGCCCGCGAAATGGGAATCGTTGGCGCTCTTCGTGGACCTTCTGCTCTTACGCAAAAGACTCCACCTCAGCAAATGATGTTCCGCGATGGGGTTGTTGAATGTGATGCATTGGCAAATCGCGAGTTGACAGAAGTTACAAAGAAGCAACTTAAGTCAGTAAACACAAGAACTAAAGCAACTGTTTAACCTTTATTTAGTTGTAGTAAGGGAGCCCTAGTTGGCTCCCTTTTTTTTCAAGATATTAAGATAGTATAAGATTAAAAGAATATGAGCAATAAAGAACACGAATTTTACGGATATGATTTTGATGGTGTTGTTTCAATTGGAGTAACTCCTAGATTTTCTGACGATATCATAATTACAGGAAGATGTATTGATGAAAAAGAATATGTTTTTGAAAAGTTAAAAGAACTGGGCGTAACGTCTAACGTATATTTTAACCCAATGACTCTAGCTGAAAGAGGAAACCATACGGTACAGGCTAGAACATATTCAGGTCAACATAAAGCAAGAACAATAAAAAAACTTAGAGAAGAAGGGTATAATTTAACCAGATTCTTTGAAGACGACCCAGTACAAAAAGCCCTTATCGAAGAGTCTAATCCGGAAATTGAGATAGTTCATATTGTATCAAATCTAGTACAAAAATAACTATGCCGCTTACTAAAGAACAAAAAGCCCTCAAGCGTAGATACGTAAAGGAGCTTAATGCACAGGAGAATGTAGATCGCGATATGATTTCTGAATCAATCAGAAACTATATCACTGACGAAATTAATTATTCTGATAAAGTATGCCTAGATTTAGGAACAAATATCGGAGCTTTTACTAAAATAGCGCTTGACCACGGTGCACATAGGGTTTATGGTGTGGAATGTGATTTTAGAAACTATAACATTGCGGCTTCTAACTTCTCAGAAAGTATTAAGGCAAAAATAATCCATGCTGCTGTTTCAGCGCTTGACCAAGATACACTACAAATCTATAAGTCAAATGCAAAAAGCAATCACAGCTCTACTTCAATTATTAAACGTAGAGGATCTTTTTCAGAATACGATGAAGTTAAGAACTATCATGTTACCGAATTACTGGAAGAAGTCAAGCCAGATATTGTAAAAATAGACATTGAAGGAGCAGAGTATGATATTATAGAACATGTTCTGTCGTATAAGCCAAAGGCTCTATTTATAGAACTACATGGCAACGATGATCGAGCAAAATCAGCTCTACAAAGACTTACCGAAAGTTACAAAAATAACAGAATAGAAGAAATCATCATCTTCCAAAAAGTGGGAGGATATGACTGTCTATTCTTTGATTAAAATAATATAATAATATGGCTGAAGATATGAGAGCCCTTGTCAATATGGAAATTATTGACCGCATTGGATATTTCTTCAATAAGGTTAATGAACGTTCCGAATTGACATATGGCTACAGAAATTCATATGATAGTGGAGGCGATGAAGCACTTGGCGAAACAGTTGAGTACTTTCACCCTCACATTTTATATGATGACAGGATGAGATACATTATGGAGAACATTGTCCTTTCAGACATGGATATGGACAATATTATTTGTAATACTATAATCTCTCACTTTTATGGAGGACGAGGTATTCACCAGATCCTGACACGAGAACCAGATCCTAAGAAGGCACTTGTTGATTTTAAGAGACTCTTAGTCGATAAGGATTATGAGATGGAGATTCGTAAAAATATTGATGATGCCCTTGCCCTAGGGCTTGGAGTGTATGGAACAACGGAACTTCGAACTTCTCTGTATGGAGCGTCCAACCAATGGGTTGCTGAAACACGAGGAGTCGAAAGAAACGCAGATAAGATTAACATATTACTTTGGGTAGCTGGATTTATTCCTCGTGGAATCACACGGAGAATGGCAAATGTCCAGTCACTTGCTGAAATGTATGGTATTCTTACCGAAATTGAAGGAGTAGGGTCATACTATGGATATCACTGCTCGACATCAAATTCAGTTAATCCGAACATTCCAATTAATCATGATGAAAGATTCTGTGTTCCAGGTCCTGGTGCAAGGCTGACCCTCGATATGATGTTCGGTGAAGGGTGTAAAATACCACATGGTGATCGAGTTGTTTGGTTCAGAGAGAACTATAAGGACTTGATTGGAGATATTCCACTTAATGAGAACGAACATAATATGGTAGTAAATGGAGTAAAGATCTTCCAAGAGGATCAGAACGAGTTGAAAACATATGGATGTGAAGTTGGTCTCTGTCAGTTTGGAGTCTATACCAGATTAAGTAGCAATCCTAATCTAATCAATAAGAGAAAGGTTGCGAGGGTAGATGAATCAACGATGCAATATTTCTTCAACAACAACTTTACGCAAAATACGCTATTCTAATGAATCTATTTCTTGACGATATTAGAGAGGCTGCAGATGCCTATGAATATATGGTTCATAGAATAGGAGAAGCGGCCTTAAAATACCAGGATTTAGAATGGCAAATTGTCAGGAATTATGACCAGTTCGTAAAGTGGATTAATGATAATGGCATGCCAGATTTAGTATCGTTTGACCATGACATGGTAGATGAACATTATGAAATCGTATGTGCATGCGGCTCAAGTGAAGACTTTCCTGAAGAATTTGAAGAAGAGACCGGGCTTGATTGTGCAAAGTACCTTATAGAGTATGCAAAGGACCACCCTGCTGAAAAGTTTCCGGAAGTGATGGTTCATTCAATGAATCCTTATGGTAGTGAGAGAATTCACGAAAATATAAACAAATATACAAAAACAATATGATAGTAGTAATTGACAATTTCATTAAAGATGAAATGCTAAAAAGAGAAGTAGCGGATATGCAATTGCTATCTACTCCTGGGGAATATAAATGGTATAACGGCTGGTGGAACACTGAAGCAAATACAGCTGAACAAAAGTTGATTCAATATATTTGGAGAGATAATTGTCCAATTAGAGAATCATTTGATATTAGTGGATTTGAATATTGGACAGGAATCCAGAGTGCTGAAGATATGAGGTACAATAATAATCTAATACTACATGCTGATCGCGACGAAGATTTATGGGATAATACAGGGGAAACTAAGAATCCTTTGATTGGAACAATATATTATCCTGAACAGGCAGAATTTGAAGGTGGAATGCTTGAAATTTATACAAATGGAGTTGACAGTGAACCTGAAAGAATCTATGCAAAACCAAATCGATTAGTTATATTTAACGCAGGAGATGTGTTACACCGGGTCGATGTAGTTACCAAAGGTACCCGTAAAGCAATTGCAATTAATCTTTGGAAAGACCTAATTTATTCTGAAACTCTGAAACAAAATGTATTATAGTGATACAATAATAAAGGAATAATTTAATATGGCAAACGTAGATAATCAATGTAAGGATTTAGAAGTTCAAGACTTCTATGAAGAGTCAACAACTCACCTTCAAGATATTATGGAGCATCAGAAAGAGATGCAAGAACAGACTTATGGTTTTAACTTTGAAGATATGTCGATCCGAGAAGTGATGAACTTTTGGCACGTTAACACCCATGCAGTTGTTGACGAAATCCATGAAATGACCGATGCTTTAGGAGGTATTAAAGATGGTTCTGGAAATGCAGTATGGAAATACTGGAAGAAAGACTTCTCGAAATACGAAACAATGAAAGTATCAGATTTATCTGAAGATGATCGTAAAGAGTTGTATATGGAATGGGTAGACATACTACACTTTTTCATTAACTACGCCGCCTCTATTGGATTAGACGCTCGCACTGCATATAACTACTATTTTGCAAAGGCTGAAGAGAACAAAGCTCGTCAAAAAAGAGGTTACTAATGTTAAAGGACAAAGACTTACGCAAGATTGATCAGGATTTTGTGCCTCTCAAGTATATTCTTGGAATACACGAAGAGTTGGCTTCATATCCTGACTATCTTGACGTATTATGGGTGATAATTAATCAGGCAGTCCGCCGACCAGACCGTCAAAAAGATACATTTGGTCAGCTTGGCTTTTTTAACTATCATTCGAATGGTAATATTGAGAATGCTAAATCAGCAATTGAAAAATTACTTGAATTAGGATGGATTGAGCCGGCAAAAACTAAACCCGGACATGAATCATATAGAATTTTACATAACCCTTTTATTAAAAATTAAGAAATGATTGATAATAATCAAAACAATCAAGAGGAGCAATTAATTATATCCGTAAGCCCTCAAAAATTAGTAGAGTACTTCGAAGGCAACATTAACGAAATCAAAGAATGGGCCGATATGAGTACTAAAGAAGAGCTGTTAATTTCAATTAAAGCGTTTCAGCGCGAAGGAATGACAGAATACATTGATACATTACTTGAATCTTTAAATTCTAAATAAAATGGCAAATATCAAAGTTATTGAAGAACCCCGCGAGGTTTGGTGGGAAACAACCAATGAAGGAATTCTAGAAGTTGATGGCGTAGCAGTTGACTATCGATGGAACGAAACTCCAAATGGAGCACATTTATTCTTGTACGAAGACGCCACATGGACTTCTGATCCTAGCAATGAACTATCAGACACATATGATTTATTGTGGGAAATGTTCTTAGAAGGAGGAGTAGATTATGTTTCTACGGAAGGTGAAGAATTTAACTTTGATTTAGAAGATGAATAATTTAGACAAACAATATCAATCACTACTTGCCGATGTTTTAAATAACGGAGTAGAAAAAAGCGATCGTACCGGAACAGGTACGATTTCTGTATTTGGGCGACAGATTCGCCATAATATGCAAGAAGGTTTTCCTTTGCTAACCACAAAAAAGATGGCAGTCAAAACTATGATGACTGAATTGAAGTGGTTCTTAAAAGGAGATACCAACATTAAGTATTTGGTTGATAACGGATGTAACATTTGGAATGGTGATGCTTATAAAAGGTATAAAGAAGATAAGCAAGGGCTGGCAATGAGCATGGAAGCTTTTATCGAGAACATTAAGACTAATGATGAGTTTGCTAGAACGTGGGGTGAGTTAGGTCCTATTTATGGTAAACAATGGAGAGAGTGGGGTCACGGAGTTTTAGAAAACAAACATTTAGGACAAATAGACCAAATCAAAAATCTAATCAACGACCTCAAGAACAATCCCGATAGTAGAAGACTAATGGTATCTGCTTGGAATGTTGGGGAGTTGGATGGAATGACTCTACCACCTTGTCACTATGGTTTCCAAGTGTATACACGCCCAACGACACGAGAAGAAAAGATTACTAACCCTGGAAAGTATAGAGCAGTCTCATTAATGTGGAACCAAAGATCAGTCGATACATTCTTAGGTCTGCCTTTTAATATCGCATCGTATGGCATGCTGCTAGAGTTGATTGCGAATGAATGTAATATGGTAGCTGATGAATTAATTGGTAATTTAGGAGACGTTCATCTTTATAAGAATCACACTAAACAGGCAAAAACTCAAATTAGTAGAGAACCTTATCCTCTTCCAGCCTTAACTAAATTAGAAAGTAACATGCTAGAAGGCGAATTCGATTACACTATTGAATACTATGAAAGTTGGCCTAAAATCGAAGCACCATTAAGTAATTAATAAAATAATATAGTATTATGACCAGAATTATTAGAAAAATCAGAAGAGCATTCACAAATGCACCTGACCGTGGTTTTACATGGTCTGTCGAAGATTTTGAACGTGCAAAAAGCTGGGCAAAATCAGTAGACTATCCAGAAAATCCAAGCATATCTCTTTGGGATCATGTGTATTCTATTAGAAAAGAATCTGCTGAAATTCTGCATGAATTAAATTCTTTTCTAGAAGAATAAATACAGAATGAAGAGAATACTTAAACCACTTAGCCTTTTTGCTGCAGGATTACTTGCTTGGTTTTCACCAATACAGCAGGTACCTCACGGTGAAGGGCTTTGTTGTGCTGAATGCGCGATGAAGAGAGAAGACGAGATAGAATTTGTCGAAGAAATTGACGAGGAAGAAAACACAGAAGCATGATTAAACACAGTTTAAAGGACACAATCTCAAATCTAAAATCAAGAATTAAGGCTAACCTTTGGTCTAACGTTTATAATGGAGGGGATAGAATATTCACTCCACCATCTGACTATAAACTAGTTTTTGAAGACAACTTCGATAACCCACTTAATCTACAAGAATGGAGATATGGGCAGCCTTGGGGCGATTTCCATGCCGATGTACTATGCCAATATTATGGTAAAGGAGATCTTGCATACGTATCAACCGAAGGATTGGCATTAGAATTACGCAATATTCCAAAGACCTATAAGAAAAGTGAGTTGCCTCTTTGGAGACAGAAGGATCATTTACCTGAAGAATTTACAATTCCAGTAGGGGTTGGTATGGTTTCAACTAAACAGAGCTGGAAATATGGATGGTTTGAGGCTGAGATTAAATTACCAAAAGGAACTCCATATTGGGCAGCATTTTGGTTAAGTGGAGCTGAGACTTGGCCTCCTGAAATCGATATATTCGAGGCATATAGTGATGAAGGTGATGTCTATTCTAAAAAGAACATATTTGGTAAATTAACCCAAAATAAAAAGATACAGCCTAACCTACATTATGGTAACGTTAATGAAGGGTCTAAAACAATGTACGGATCTTATAGTGTTTCCGTAGCAGATTGTACTGAAAGATATGTTCAATATGCGTGTCTTTGGGAAGAGGACAGAATAGAAATATATTATGATGGTATTAGAGTATTCAAATGTACTGACCCTGAAATACTAAAATGGTATAATGCTGAAAATTCAAATCAATTTGTAATTCTCAATCATGGATATTACCATTATGCTGATTTAGAAAAGGATATACCACGCGAAAGTGCAGTCCTGGTAAAATCTTTTAGAGTATTGCAGAAAAATAATGTAACCGCAGTTTAAATATGGCGAGAGAATCGCGTTAGATACCACAATTAATGGTAAAAGAACACTTGTCCTGTATAAGGATAATAAGCCAGTAAAAAGTATTGCACATTTTTAGTAGATATATAAAACATTAGGTCTAACTCATAAACTTTTTGGGACTTCCGGATATAATATTCTGGAAGTCCCATTTTTTATTAATAGATTATGCAACTAAATTACACTAGACTTAATGGAGAATATCTGGACTGGTCGCTTAAAAATGGCGACGGCAGAAATTCAGATGACCTAAGATTTGGTCAATACTTATATTCTAAGTATGACATGTCACAATTCACGGATGTTTTCTATCCTGAATCTTGTGAATATGTTTACTCAACCCTTTTAAAAGATTTATATGAGCTTGAACCGAAAGACTGAGGATGCTTGGCAGATTCTGCGCATTCAAGGAGAATTCACTAAAGGATTTGATACATTTAACGAATTAGGACCATGTGTTTCAGTATTTGGTTCTGCAAGAACCCCTGAAAAAGACATATGGTACAAAGAGGCCCGCAAATTTGGTAAGCTTATGGCTGCTGCAAATATCGGTGTTATATCAGGCGGAGGTCCAGGTATTATGGAAGCCGCAAACAGGGGTGCATATGAAAATAATGGAGTTTCTGTTGGAGTTGGTATTGAATTACCATTTGAAGCTGAAATGAACCCATATATCAATGTAGGCGTGGAGAATAGATACTTCTTCACACGTAAAGTCATGTTCATGAAATATTCTCAAGGATATGTAGTCTTTCCAGGCGGGCTCGGTACACTCGATGAACTATTCGAAGCGCTTACATTAATTCAATGTGGTCATGTTCACCAACAACCTATTGTTCTAGTCGGTAAAAAATACTGGGCTGGACTTATGGATTGGCTAATGGATATGGTTAACGCAAGCGGTCGCATGAGCTTAAAAGACTTTGATCTATTTAGAATTGTAGACTCAGCTGAAGAAGCTGCAGATAAGATTATTGAATACCACGAAAAATACAGAAAAGATAACGAACCAAATTTCTAATGAAAAACGAAGAACAATTTATCTACAAGTACCTTAACGCATTCTCACCTGTTGGTGAAGAGAGCGAAGGCCAACAAATTTGGATTGATGAGGTTAATAATTACGTCGACGGAATGTACGTTGATCCGTATGGAACCGCAGTTGGTCGAGTAGAGACTGATTCAGTTTATATGGACAAAACCCCGCGAGTTGTTATCGAAGCGCACTGTGATGAGATTGCATGGATTATTACCAATATCGAAAAAGAGGGCTACATTAGAGTTAAGAGACATGGTGGTAGCGATAATATGATTGCACCTTCAAAGGATATTGTAGTACATACGAAAAATGGTAAAATAAACGGCGTATTTGGCTGGCCAGCAATCCACACTCGAGATTCTTATGTCGAAGAGGGACCAGACCAACATGAGCTTTGGGTTGACTTAGGAGCTGAAGGCGATGAAGAGGTAGCTGAATTAGGAGTAGAGGTAGGAAACATCGTTACATTCAACGATCCACTTCGTCAGATCGGAAACTACTGGGTAGGCCGTTCTCTTGATAACAAGATTGGAGGTTACATTATTGCTGAAGTAGCAAAAAGACTAAAAGAGCGAGATATTAAATTACCGTTCGACCTTTATGTTGTCAATTCAGTACAGGAAGAGGTTGGTTTGTATGGTGCTAAAATGATTGCAAAGCGACTACAGGCTGATTTAGCTCTAGTTCACGATGTTTGCCATAATACAAATACACCCAGAATTGAGAAGTCTAAAGATGGAAATATCAAAGGAGGTAAAGGACCAACCCTAGAATATACCGCACAAAATCATCGTAAGATTAATAACATGATCGAAGAGATTGCTAAGAAGAACGATATTCCGGTACAGAAGGCAGTAGGCTCGTATGGTAATGACACAATGGCATTCTTCCTAGAGAATACTCCAACTGCGATCTTGGCAACTCCACTTAAGTATATGCATACTACCGTAGAAATGGCTCACGTAGATGACGTTGAAAACTGTATTGAACTTTATATTAACGTATTACAAAGCATCGATAGTGAGGTTATTTCTGAGATACATAATAAGAAGCTGAACAGTTTCACATTATAACCACGTGAATTTAACTTAAATTAATTTAAGGGAGCCTTCACGGGCTCCCTTTTAATTTTAACCGTATGAAGTTTTACAAACTTACCGATCCAGCTGGTTTTGAATTGGCACAGTATGTCAAGGAATACCTAAAAAAGCACGAAGGACATGACGTCAAAATCTATTTAGGTTGCGATAGTCAGAATAAACAAATGACAACATATGCTACCACTATCGTATTCCACGTAGAATCTGCAGGATGCCACGTCATTTACAAAAAAAGTAGAGTTGATAAGATTAACGACATGTGGACGCGTCTCTGGGGTGAAGTCGAGAGATCAGTCGAAGTGGCATTGTATCTCCGCGAAAATGGAATCGAAATCAACACAATCGACCTTGACTACAACATAGACCCTTCACACCAATCGAATAAATTGGTAAAAGCTGCCGTAGGATATGTTGAATCTCTTGGTATTCAGGCTAGGGTAAAACCAGATCTTTTACCAGCAGTATATGCTGCTGACGACATTGTAAACTAAAATGAACCAGCGCATATAAGATTTATCGAATAAATAGAAAAAGAATAACAATACAAAAATATGTCAGTAGCAGACGGATACGAAAGCGAAAAAGGTCGCAGAAAAAAGTTCAAGACTAACACTCCATTCCTAGACGAATATGGTGAAGACTTGACTAGATTAGCGGCTGAAGGAAAGCTAGACCCTATTATCGGCAGGGATAAGGAGATTTATCGAATCTGCCAAATCTTGGCACGCCGCAAGAAAAACAACCCAATTATCCTTGGAGATCCAGGTGTTGGTAAAACTGCAATTGTTGAGGCAATCGCACAGAGAATTGTTAGCAAAAAGGTAGCACGTGTACTCTTAAACAAGAGAATCGTTTCTATCAATATGACTACAATTGTCGCAGGTACCAAATATCGTGGAGAATTCGAAGAGAGAATGAAGCAAATCGTTGACGAACTAAAGTCAGTTGATAATGTTATCGTTTTCATCGATGAGATCCATACAATTGTCGGTGCAGGTGGTGTTAGCGGAGCTCTTGATGCTTCGAACATCTTAAAGCCAGCCCTTGCAAGAGGACAGGTACAGTGTATTGGTGCTACTACACTTGATGAATATCGTGAGAATGTTGAAGATGATGGTGCATTAACCCGTCGTTTCCAAGAAATCTTTATCGATCCACCATCAATTGAAGATACTATTGAGATTCTTAAGAGAATTAAAGGCCAATACGAAGAGCATCATGCAGTAGAGTATACTGAAGAAGCACTTGAAGCTTGTGTAAAAATGAGCGAACGCTACATTAAATCAAGAGAATTGCCAGATAAAGCAATTGACCTAATGGACGAGGCTGGAGCACGTACTCACCTGCTTGAAGTTAAAGTGCCTGCTAAAATTAAGAACCTAGAAAAAGATGCTGAATTAATTCGTGTTAAAAAAGAGAATGCAGTCGCATCTCAGGATTATGAATTAGCAGCGTCACTTAGAGACGAACAGTTATCAATCGACCAAAAAGTTATTGATGAAACTCTTAAATGGGAAGAAAGTCTTAAGCAAACCAAAAGAATCGTAGGTATCGATGATATTGCTGAAACCATCTCAAATCAAACTGGAATTCCAGTGAAGAGATTAGGGGTTGATGATAAGAAACTAATCATTCAAATGGCTGATGAATTAAAACAAAGAATCATTGGTCAAGATGAAGCAGTTGACGCGCTCGCAACAGTAATTAAAAGATCACGTACAGGCGTAAGCAGTCATAAAAAACCAGTCGGTTCATTTATGTTCTTAGGTCCAACTGGAGTTGGTAAAACTGAGACTGTTAAGGCACTTGCTGAATATATGTTTGGCGATACTGATTCGATGATTCGTATCGATATGTCAGAGTACCAAGAGAAGTTTAACGTTTCTCGATTAGTTGGTTCGCCTCCAGGATATATTGGTCACGAAGATGGTGGTCAATTGACAGAGGCAGTTCGACGCAAGCCACACTCAGTTATCCTATTTGATGAGATTGAGAAGGCTCACCCTGATGTTTTTAATACTCTATTGCAAGTACTTGATGACGGTCGATTAACTGATTCAGGAGGTCGTTTAGTTGACTTCACAAACTCAATCATTATTATGACTTCAAATGTAGGTGCTCGCAAACTTGCTGAATTCGGTACAGGAATTGGATTCCAAAGCGAAAGTACACTTGCACAAAAGAGCGGTAAAATTGAAGGCGTGATTAAGAAAGAATTAAAGAACAAATTTAGTCCAGAATTCTTGAATCGTCTAGATGATATTATTCTATTCGATCACCTATCAAATGAAGATGTACTTTCAATCGTTGATATTGAATTAGGTCTCTTTAATGATAGAATGGCTGAAGAAGGATATTCATTTAAATTCAATGCAGCTGCAAAACAATTTATCTGCAATGAAGGATACGACAAGGCGTTTGGAGCCCGTCCAATCAAGAGAGCAATTCAAAAGTACGTTGAAGATTTAGTAGCAGATGCTATTTTAACTGAACAAATTGAACCTAGAGAGAAGCCATATAATATCACAAAGCTGAAGTCTGAGGATAAACTAATCATAAAATAATAATATAATAGTAAAGTAATCTAAATATGAGTTTCTCACAAACATTTATAGATCTAATTGGCGAAATCAACACGTATGAGTCTGAGTCTTCTCCACGAGATTTAAAAGTAAAAGAAGCGCTTTTAGCTTCGTTCGATATCGATCCAACAAATCCAATCGCGGATTTTAAAGATCGTCCGTTCAACTTTAAGTACTTTACTGGCGAATTGGCATGGTACCTACATCGCGATAAGAACATTGACTATATTAGTCACTTTTCTAGCTTTTGGAAAAACATCACCAATCCAGGTACTAATGAGATTAACTCAAACTATGGTAACTTAGTGTTTAATGAAGAGCAATTCGGTTGGGTTGTTGATTCTTTACGCAAAGACAAAGAGTCAAGACAGGCTGTAATGTTCTTTAATAGACCACAGTTCCAATTCGAAGACAATAAAGATTTTGTATGTACACTTTACGCAAACTTCTTTATTAGAAAGAATAAACTGTACATGAAGATTCAAATGAGATCAAACGATATTTTCTTTGGTTTAACATTTGATGCGCCATTCTTTGCATTCCTTCATCAATCAGTTTACCATTCACTATTGAAGAATTACCCTGATCTAGAGTTAGGATATTACTTCCACTTTGTAGACAATATTCATTTTTACGAAAGACACTTCGATCTTGCAAGTGAGATTGTAGAGAATGGTGTAGGCAACGACTATTCATTAGTATTAAAAAAGCCTATGTTAGAATATGAAAACAATACACTAAGTCTAACCGATGCTGGTATTGAATTCCTACAAAGAGTTGATAATGCGATGGCCGCAGAAAAAAGAGGAGAACAAGTAGACTATAAACTAATTCTCAATGATTACTTTCAAATCTAAAATGTCATACCTCGAAGAAAATAGAATCCCGACAATTTATGTCGATCCTCAGAAGTTCACTAAGCCTGACTTTGACCTGATGTTGATGTCTAAATACGATATCTTCTACCGTCGAATTGTTGAGTATGTGTTACACATCGTTGAGGGTGGAGATGAAGAGATGCTAGTAATCTTAGTTGACGACGAAGGAGTAGAATACGAAATGGTCTTACCAGAAGACGGATTTTCAAAATCACTAACAAAAGCAAAAGAATACTTTGAATTAATAGAGGAATACGAAACATGCGACCTCATTAAACAGATTTTAAAGAACATATGAACTACCTACCTAAAGATAAAGAATTTGAAAGATTCGCAAAGAGCGAATTTAATATTGGGTCAAGTACCGTAGATGCTTATAGCAAGCATATTCAAGGGTCAATGACTCCATATATTTTAGAGGAGAGAGAATTGAGAGCTACTCAAATGGACATCTTCTCAAGATTAATGATGGACCGTTTACTATGGGTAGCTGGTCCAGTAGACGACAGAATGAGCACAGTTGTACAAGCACAGTTGATGTTTCTAGACACTACGTCTACCGAAGATATAACAATGCATATTGATAGTCCGGGTGGTTCAGTTAAGTCGGGACTTTCAATGGTAGACGTTATGGAATACATTAAAGCCGATATTAGAACTATTAATACCGGAATGGCAGCTTCGATGGGTTCAGTCCTGCTTGGAGCTGGAACAAAAGGAAAACGTATGTCATTACGACATTCAAAAACTATGCTTCATCAATCTTCAGGCGGTTTTAGGGGTAACATCCAAGATGCTGAAATCGACTGGCAAGAATGGCAAAAAGTGAACCATGAATTATTTGTACTTCTAGGTTCATACTGTGATAAAGATCCAGAGCAAGTAAAAATAGATGCAACCAGAGATTTTTGGTTATCTGCAGACGAGGCTTTAGATTATGGTATTATTGATGAAGTGATTAAAAACAAGAGAGCATAATCATGAACAGAAGACAAAAAGAACGCGACATGTTTATCACACTGGTAAATAAACAACTTGAGCCGTTTAACGTAACTTATGAAGATGTGAAGTCAAACCCAGATTGGTATATGATGTACCGCACGACTGAGGCAGCAGAGCAGGAGTTTATCGATTGGGGAACTGAACTTATTCGTAAAGAATTAAAGTTAAACAAAAACATGGCCAGAATGGAAATGAGCTGGTTCATTTTACAGTGGGGATTAACAACAGCAACAACTGAAAAAATCAAGCAGAAAGTAGCTAAGTCTACCAGGACAAAAAAGGCTTAATATGGTTGATGAACCAATTAGATTTGATACAACAAAAAGAGAGAAGACTGTAAAAGATCTTCCTACTAATCTAATTCGGAAATTTATAATTATTGAAAATAGAGACTCTAGAGGTAGGGTTTCTTTTCATCTTGCATTTAAGAAGAGTAGGCGTTCTAGACCTACAACCACACCAATACCAAAAAAATACAGAGTATTTGAATCTTTAATTGAAGCAGAGTTAGCTATCTTTGAAATCGTAGATAGATACTTAAATGAGGGTCCAATTAGAGAACTTAGATTTATTGGTGATATTACATTTATCCAAAAAATTAAACATCTCTATAGAACCTTCCGAGGAACTAAATTGGATAAATAATCCATGAGAAGCATACTTATAGTACCTTCCTGGGCAAATGAAGGCCCAGAAGACTTTGAATACAGAACATATCGAATGCTCTCACATGCTAATTCTCTCAGAGAAAAGTTAAAAAGTGGGAAGTTGTGGGATGCACTAATCGAAACAGATGAAGTGCTTGACTTTCTGTATCACTATGACGCTGAGAAAATGATTGAACGAGATGTCTTCTCGTCAACCCAACTTACAAATGTTGATTGGGACAATATTGAATTAGTATACGAAACAGGATCTCAATTAGCAGACGAGAATCTTTTAGATGAACTAGTTGAACAGGCAATTGACATCTATGAAGTTTTACATTCTGAAATCAGAGAACAATGGAGAATCCTAGATAGTGCAATGACTATCTCATACTCTGGAAATAGACCATATTTCGTAAATGATGGATTCGTGATCGTAACTACACCAGATAATATGGTACACTTATATTCTTTTAATAATCCATCGGTTAATTACCAGGCAGATTGGAAGAAGTTTAAGTTAGTACACATCTCAACTGAAAAATATAGCCCAGATGATGTCCTGTTACAAATCAGTGAGATTAAGGAGAAAGATGAAAATAAAATTGTATATAGAGTTAACCTAAAAAATACAATAAAACTTGAAGGAGGTCCAATAAATGTTATCTCGAGCAATGTTTTTATGCGCCTTCGAAAAGATTATGGATTTTAAGACGATATATAATACTGAAAAACTATACTTATAAAAATAAAGATAAGAAATGCCACAAGTTTCTAGAAATAACCTGATTGCATATATCCCTCAGGTTTATCAATTAACAAAGGGACAAGCTCACAACATTACGATTATCCTTTACCAAAACCAGGTAGGAAATCAAGTTGAAGCTTATTCCGCACAGTCAATTGAAGTTAAAGTCTACGATAAAGATTTAGCTTTTAAATATTCATATACGACAGCAGCAAGTCAAATTCAATTTGGTTCAACTGCGGCAAGTACTGAAGGTCACATTACCTTTAACATGTCTCAGTTACAAGTTGATTCACTTGATGATGGATCAGTTTACGCAGAAGTTAAATACGTAACTGCAAATAACAGTGTAACACTACCTAAACTTAAAATCATTAGCCTTTCTTCGGCTGGAGGAGTTACTTCAGGTGGTGTAGTAACTGGAAACGTATTTACCGTTCCAGCACCGTTATACAGAGTGCAGTCATTTAACTATGGCGCAAACGATCTTCCAGTTGCTGGTAAAATCGTTTTAGACAGCTCTAATCCTGCTTCAGTAACGAAGGTAATCTTCCATAACACCGATGAGAGAGGAAAGAGAAACTCTTACTTAGAAAACTACTTAACAAATAGATTTACAGCTGATGGTGCTAATGTAACTATCGCCCTTACGGACGTATCGGACACGAGCATCTATAATCTATACAAAATTACAAGCTGGTCTAGAGTAGATATTAATGGAAATGCTACAACTAACGAATTAGCAGATGGTTTAGAATTAACACTTACTCACGAAGCAAGTCCAATTTCAGCTGAAAGTACATTCCCATTCTTAGTTGAACAGAGAATTGGTATCCTATTAGATGCATACGGAGCTGCTGGAAACGGTGGTGGAGGTACATTCAACCTAACAATTGAAGACGATAACACATCAGTTTCTTCAGTTAATGCAATCGATTTTGGTTCACATGCAACCATTACTGATTTAGGAAATGGTTCAATCTCAGTAAGCTTTGATTCACATACATCAGGAACAAGTGGAGTTAGCGGTACGTCAGGTACTTCTGGAATTAGCGGAACAAGCGGTACTTCAGGAATTAGCGGAACATCTGGTACTTCAGGAGTAAATGGTACTTCAGGTACTTCAGGTTCAAATGGAACAAGCGGTACTTCAGGAGTTAGCGGAACCTCTGGTACTTCTGGAATTAGCGGAACATCTGGTACTTCTGGAATCAACGGAACATCTGGTACTTCAGGAGTAAATGGAACAAGCGGTACTTCAGGTTCAAATGGAACAAGTGGTACTTCAGGAGTTAGTGGTACATCAGGTACATCAGGAGTTAGCGGAACAAGCGGTACTTCAGGTGTAAGCGGTGCTCCAGGTACAAGTGGTACATCAGGTATTAACGGTGCTCCAGGTGCTCCAGGTACCCCAGGTACTCCAGGTACTTCAGGTACTAGCGGTACTTCAGGAGCAACAGGTGCCCCAGGTACTCCAGGTACTCCAGGTACAAGTGGTACATCAGGTATTAACGGTGCTCCAGGTGCTCCAGGAACAAGTGGTACTTCAGGAGTTAATGGAACTTCAGGTACTTCAGGCTCAAATGGTACATCAGGTACTTCTGGAATTAGTGGTACTTCAGGTACTTCAGGAGTTAGCGGAACAAGCGGTACTTCAGGAGTCAATGGTACTTCTGGTACAAGTGGAGTTAACGGAACTTCAGGAACTTCTGGTTCAAATGGTACTTCAGGTACTTCAGGAGTTAGCGGTACTTCAGGTACATCAGGAGTTAGCGGTACTTCAGGAACTTCAGGAGTTAACGGAACTTCAGGTACATCAGGAGTTAGCGGTTCATCAGGTACATCAGGTATTAATGGTACTTCAGGTATCTCGGGTGTCGATGGTACACCAGGTACTTCAGGTACATCAGGAGTTAGCGGAACAAGCGGTACTTCTGGAATTAGCGGTACTTCAGGAACTTCAGGAGTTAATGGAACTTCAGGAACTTCAGGAGTTAATGGAACTTCAGGAACTTCAGGAGTTAATGGAACTTCAGGAACAAGCGGAGTTAGTGGTACTTCAGGTACATCAGGAATTAGTGGTACATCAGGTACCTCAGGTATAAATGGAACAAGCGGTACAAGTGGAGTCAACGGAACTTCAGGTACTTCTGGTTCAAACGGAACAAGCGGTACTTCAGGAGTCAATGGAACTTCGGGTACTTCAGGCGTAAGCGGTACTTCAGGTACTTCAGGCGTAAGCGGTACATCAGGTACTTCAGGAGTTAACGGAACAAGCGGTACTTCAGGAGTCAACGGTACTTCAGGAACTTCAGGAGTCAACGGTACTTCAGGAACTTCAGGAGTTAGCGGAACAAGCGGTACTTCAGGAGTTAGCGGTACATCAGGTACTTCAGGAGTCAATGGTACAAGCGGTACTTCAGGAGTTAACGGAACTTCAGGTACTTCTGGTTCAAATGGTACATCGGGTACTTCTGGAATCAGTGGAACATCAGGTACTTCTGGAATCAGTGGAACATCTGGTACTTCAGGAGTTAATGGTACTTCAGGTACTTCAGGAGTTAATGGTACTTCAGGAACTTCTGGTTCAAATGGTACTTCAGGAACAAGTGGTATCAATGGTACATCAGGTACTTCTGGAATTAGCGGAACAAGCGGTACTTCAGGAGTTAATGGAACTTCAGGTACTTCAGGAGTCAACGGAACATCTGGAACTTCAGGAGTTAATGGTACATCTGGTACTTCAGGAGTTAATGGAACTTCAGGTACTTCAGGCGTAAGCGGTACATCAGGTACTTCAGGAATCAGCGGTACATCAGGTACTTCAGGAATCAATGGTACATCTGGAACTTCAGGAGTCAATGGAACTTCGGGTACTTCAGGAGTCAATGGAACTTCGGGTACTTCAGGAGTCAATGGAACTTCGGGTACTTCAGGCGTAAGCGGTACATCAGGTACAAGTGGAGTTAACGGAACAAGCGGTACTTCAGGAGTCAACGGAACTTCCGGTACTTCAGGAGTAAATGGTACTTCTGGTACAAGTGGAGTTAACGGAACATCTGGTACTTCTGGAATCAGCGGAACAAGCGGTACATCGGGAGTTAATGGTACATCAGGTACTTCAGGAGTCAATGGAACTTCAGGAACAAGTGGAGTTAACGGAACATCAGGTACTTCAGGAGTCAATGGTACATCAGGTACTTCAGGCGTAAGCGGTACATCAGGTACTTCAGGAGTTAGTGGAACATCTGGAACAAGCGGAGTTAACGGAACATCTGGAACAAGCGGAGTCAATGGAACTTCGGGTACATCAGGTACATCAGGTTCAGGCGTACCAGCTGGAGGTACAGAAGGTCAAGCACTTGTAAAAGTTGACGGAACAGATTACAATACAGTTTGGTCTGATATTACTGGTGGAGGACTTGGAACACTATACTTTGCAAGAGCAGAATATACATCTACTCAAGTACTAGGAGGTGTTGAGTTCTTAGATCCATCTGGAGTTGGAGATTTTGAAACTACAGGAGCAAATGTTGGGTCAATCGTAGGTAATACTGTTGAACTTTCATTTACTAATGAAAGCACACCTCCAAAAGAGATTATAGCATTTGGTTACCAAGCAAATCTTTCAAGATATGTAATCACTCAATTAGATGGTGGTGGTAATAACGCTGGATTCTATGCATTGGGTGCTAATGAAAGCACGCATACCTCAAGCTTTGGTATTGGTAATCAAGTTACAACTGATATCTTTATCAACTTTGCAACTGCTAAATTAAATTTAGACCTAAGTATGGCTAATCTAGATGCAGTAAGAGAAGCTGGAGGTTTTGGTAATCCAACTAAAGAAGCTCACGCATTCATAGTATTTAGATTCTAAGATAAATAAAACAAAGAAAGGGAGACTTCGGTCTCCCTTATAATAAAATAATAAACAATGTCTACAATCACACCAATCACACTTAACGGTACTATAAGTAGTATTTCAGGTCAATTGACATACAATGAGAATGACGGAACCGGAATGGCTAGTCAGTACAAGACGTATGAAATGACTGTTGCTATAACTCCTAAATCAACTGGAGACGCATCAACAAGAAAATCAAATGAGTATAATGCTATTGATATTTCAGTTGGGATGTGGATCTCTGATTCTGCTGGAGAATCAGTTCTAAGAATTAAATCTATCTCTTCAAAAACAGAAACTAATATTTCATTAGTTGCTGAAGATGTAGATATGATGTCTTATAGATTAAATTCAATCAACTCTATCACTAGTGGAGCAAGCGTTGTTGTATTTGAACAAAACACTGAAGGAGAGGCTATTATTACCGAAGCTTCAGGTTTTACAGCAGGTGCAATTGATAAAATCCAAAGTAGATTTAGTGTTAATGAGAATGACGATAGAATAAAGTTTGAGCATAGTGTGGCTCCTTTAATCGAAAAAGGTGATGTTGTTACAATTAACGCAAGTGGAGATCTTGTAAAATATGGAACAGCAGGAGGTGCAGACCTTAAGGTAGGTACTGTTGTTGATATTATTAGATCTGGTAAAGACGTATTTGTAAAGCCGTTTAATGATATCATTAGAAATTACAAAGATCCTGAATCTTTAACAGGTTCTCCATCTAATGTATATTATACTGATCAACTAAATCCAGGAGAAATCACAACAACAATTGGAGGAAAGGAGACATATCTACACTTAAACGAAAAGATTACATCTTCTCAAATTGTAGGTACTGCTATCCCAGGAGCGACTGATGTAGTTATTCTTAATGGAATAACTGTATTTGATGGTCCAGGTGGTGACAGTGTTGTCGATATTGACGCATTCAAAACTCTTATTAATACATTCACCTCTACTTCTAATGTATCTGCGAGTTCAGGAGCAACTCCTGTTATCGTTGAAGGTGGAGACTTTGCACCAAACTACGAATCAAACGATTTTTACAGCGCAACTGATTCGTACATTGCAACTGGAATAGTTGGACAAACTCCAACCTACCCAGAAATCACAATTACAGATGGAGTTCAATCAGCAGTAGCTGTTGTATTCGATAACCCATCGGACACAATGGTTGTAGGTGCAGATACTTACGATGTTGTTACTCCAACTGATATTAAAACTAAATTAGATGCAGCAATTACTGCAGGTTCTTTAGATTTAACAACTGAGTTATTTACGATGACTGCATACGATGGTCAAAGTGTTAGAATTACAACAACTGGAGCCGCAACTGGAATTACAATTACAAATACAGTTAACGGTCTATTCGGTACTCCAGCATTTGGAGCAGCATCATGGACAGGTATTGGAACTTCCGCAACTGTAGGTTCTCCAGTATTAACTCTTACTAGAGATTCAGGTGGTCCTATTGAAATCACAGGTTCTCCGATTACAGGTGGATGGATAAATTCAAATGGAGCAGTTTCTTCTCAATCAGGTAGAGTTCCATATCTATTATTAATCGAAGCTGCTGGTTCTGCTGAAACTGGAGTTGAGACAGCAAGCGATCTAAACCAAACTCCATTAACTACAACGGCAGATGAAGATGCAACTGGTGTATTCATTACATATACTCCATTTAGCGATTCAAATGTACAGGTTCTAGTTAATGGTCTAAATGTAAATGTAGGCGATGGTGCTAAAAACCAGCCTTGTTACTTCTCAGCTGATGGAGGTACTACTGCAAGAGCAATTGCAGACATCGCAGCAGGTGATCAACTATATTGGATGGGTTCTATTGCAAACTATGAATTAGATCCAACTGATGATGTCGATGTGATTTATGATGCATCGAGTAATGATGTATAAGTATAACACCTGATACTATTGTAATATTATTTTATAAGTATATTTAAGGCTCCGTGGTAAAAAACTACGGAGCCTTTTTAATATATAGATATGAAGGCGCACAACGCGTCTTTAGGCCTAAAAATAAACATATATACATGGCATTAATTAAAATCAAACAGGTTGACGATTTATCAAATCAGTTATCAGCAAAACTAGAAGCAGCTGATCTATCTGCATTAGAAAATTCAGTTGATTCTTTAGAAGCTTCAGTTAACGCGCTGCAAACTCAGACTGCATCTGCAGCTACTGACGCAGAGATGACTGCAGTTGAGAACTCAATCGATTCTCTAGAAGCTTCAGTTAACGCTCTACAAACTCAGACTGCATCTGCAGCTACTGACGCAGAGATGACTGCAGTTGAGAACTCTATTGATTCTCTAGAAGCAAGAGTTGGTGATCTTGAAACTTTCGAAGGTAACACTACCACTGCACTTTCAGGTATCAATAACTCTATTGATTCTTTAGAAGATTCAGTAGGTTCTATCGACACAGTTCTAGGTACTGTAGCACTTGATAGCGACATTACTGCACTAGAAAATTCAGTTGATTCTCTAGAAGCTTCAGTTAACGCTCTACAAACTCAGACTGCATCTGCAGCTACTGACGCAGAGATGACTGCAGTTGAGAACTCAATCGATTCTCTAGAAGATTCAGTAGGTTCTATCGACACAGTTCTAGGTACTCTAGCACTTGATAGCGATATGACTGTAGTTGAGAACTCAATCGATTCTCTAGAAGCTTCAGTTAACGCTCTACAGACACAAACTGCATCTGCAGCTACTGACGCAGAGATGACTGCAGTTGAGAACTCAGTTGATTCTCTAGAAGCAAGAGTTGGTGATCTTGAAACTTTCGAAGGTAACACTACCACTGCACTTTCAGGTATCAATAACTCTATTGATTCTTTAGAAGATTCAATCGGTTCTATCGACACAGTTCTAGGTACTGTAGCACTTGATAGCGACATTACTGCACTAGAAAATTCAGTTGATTCTCTAGAAGCTTCAGTTAACGCTCTACAGACACAAACTGCATCTGCAGCTACTGACGCAGAGATGACTGCAGTTGAGAACTCAGTTGATTCTCTAGAAGTAAGAGCAGCTGCTCTTGAAGCTGACATCACTTCTATCGAAGCTGCATTTGTTAAGGATCCATTCGGAATCGAATCATTCACAGCTGCACCGACTCTAGCAGATAACATCTTAACACTTACACTTGCTGGTTTTATTGAAGACGCAGTAAACGGTAACGTTGTTAAAGTTTCTGTAAATGGTCTTGTCCTAGAACCTAACGCAGGTATCGCTACTCCTGGACAGTTTGGATATAATGTATCTTCAGGACAGTCTGTTGACATTAGACTTCCTTACGATCTAGATCCACAGGATTCAGTTTTCGTTGAGTACGTGAGAGCATAATCTTTATTTAAGATTTAATCTATTAGAGGGGACCATTGGTCCCCTCTTTTTTTGATAAATATAATGTAAATACAATAAACAACATGGATAAAGTAATTGCAATTACAATTGGATTAAAATCCGAAGATGAAAGTCTTTGGGTAAACGGAATTAAAATGAACGCAGCTATGCTTTACATGGCTCTTAATAAAATACCAGGGTATGACGTTAGAATAGTAGATACTTCAGGTAATGTAAAAGATCATTCTAAAATAAAGTTTTGGAGGTATTCTGAAATCCCAATTACACCAATAAATAGGATAATTAAAGATATTGATGCTTTGATTATGTTAGGGACAACATATGATGTCAATGGTATTTCTAACCTTTATAAAATAGGAATGAAAAAGAATTGTAAACTTGTAGATTATAAATGTGGTAATAATTATGTAATTGACATGGAAAGAATCATTTTTGGTGAATCTGATTCAGAAGTTGCACCTTCTTGGTATTCTAGGCCAGATAATGTATGGTATGTTCCACAGCAACAAAAGCACAATCATGACTATTATTCAATTCCATTAAGAACAGATAATGTCTTTCCAGTTCCATTTGTATGGGATTCTATGTTTTTAGACATGCAAAACTCTACATTAGTTTCTCCTAAAGCAGAATACGAAAATAATAGTGAATCTAAAAGAATTGTTAGTTTTGAACCTAATTTTAATGTCGTTAAATTTTCATTTCCAATAATTATGGCATGTGAAGACTTGACTCAAAGGGGCATTGAGTTTAAAGACCTAACAATATGTTCTGGTAAAAATATGTTTTCTAATAAAGGATTTAGAACCGCATTAAATACTTTAGAAATATTAAAACAAGGAAAGATAAAATGGATGGGAAGATATCCAATAGTAGCAGCACTTGCGGGAAATACAGATATAGTAGTTTCACACCAATGGGATAATCCTCTTAATTATGCATACTTAGATGCACTATACTTTAATTATCCTTTGATTCATAATGCTGAAATGATACAGGATGGAGGATATTATTACGAAGGGTTTAAAATGAAAGAAGCTTCAAAGCAAATAGAATGGGCAATTAAAAATCATGACGATAACCTAGAAGAATATAAAGAAAGAAATTCAAAGGTTTTACATAGATATACAAAAGAGAATGAAGAATTAATAGAAACATATAAAAAATTGTTAGATAATCTATTTGAACCAAATTCTCATAAAATGTCGTATAACTATAATTGGAAAACAAATACTTATTTTAATGAAGGTTAATGTAATAATGATGTCATACTTGTGGCCATACCCAGGTGCAAGAAAAAATAGTGTCTCTAAATTTATAGCAGCAATAAACAGTTTCTTGAATCAAAGCTACAAAAATTCAGTATTGACGATAATATCCGATGGATGTAAACTCACAAACGTAGTCTATGATAAGATGTTCTCTAATAATGATAGAGTAAATTTAATTAGAATGCAAAAACAGGAAGAAAGGTGGCCAGGTCAATTAAGGCAAGTTGGAATCGATTCATGTGAATCTGATTTAATTACATATCTAGATACTGATGATTTATTGCTTCCTAATCATATTGAAGAAATGATAAATGTTTTTTCTGAAAACAAAAACGCAAAATGGGTAAGTTGGACTTCTATTTGGGTACATGAAACCAATTTTGCAATCAACTATCATTTAGGTAGAGAGGCTGTAGAAAAACATTATAATTATTCAAAGGCAATTTATAACTTTGTGTTAAGATCAGATCCTGAAGCATATCCTAACAGCGAACCCTATTTTGGAACATTTCCAATAAAGATGGAAGTTGGTAAACACTGTATGGGAGCATTAGGACATAGAACTAATGTTAACGCTAAATGGAAAGGAATGGAAATTGCAGAAGACTATAATTTTATAGAACAGCTTTATAATGAATATGGAGAATCAGAATGGATTAAAAAACCAACCTATATTGTTAGGCACAGGGCGAAATACGATATTTAAATTATGATAAGATCATTTCAATATTCAAATCAGGGATTTGAAAAAAACTGGGGAGACATAATAGCATCTCCTATAATTGCTTCTTTTCTAAAAATAAAGGGTTTAAATAAAGATTTAATAACAGTACATCAAAACTATAATCAAATTGAACAAAAATTGGTTTCAATCGGCAGCGTAAGTCAATTTATTAAAGAGAATGATGTTGTATGGGGTACTGGGTGCATCACTCAAAATGCTATATTTAATAAACCACATAAAATACTAGCAGTTCGTGGACCATTAACAAGAAATGAATTTAAGTTAAAAGGAATAGAATGCCCAGATATTTATGGAGATCCAGCACTTCTTTTCCCTTTAATTTGGAATAAAACTAAAGAAAAAACACATAAAGTCGGAATCATACCTCATTATGTAGATATAGATAATCCAATAATAAGACAATTAGAAGAAAAAGGATTTAAAATAATAGATATATGCTCTGGAATAACTGAATTTTTAGAAGATCTACTCAGCGTAGAAATGGTTTTATCTTCAAGCCTACATGGATTAATAGCGGCCGATGCATATGGCATACCTAATTCTAGAATCATATTTTCAGATAAGGTGTATGGTGGACATTTTAAATTTATAGACTATTGTTTATCAGTTGACAGAAAAATTGATTATGGGTACGTTGTTGAAAATTCAAATATTGATTTTAATAAATTAACCATTAATGATAAAATTAGTTTTAACTCTTCTCGTATTTTAGAAGTCTCACCATGGAATAATGAAAAAATAATGAAATATCTAGATGTTTAATATTAATTATAAAAATGTTGAATTTAATCAAATACCTTAGAATATCCATATCTTTTACAATATTCATTTAATCTATTTTTATATCTTCTAGGAACTGTTAAAAACTCAGATTCCATTTCTTCCCAATTCTTATGGTTTCTTTGATTGTATCTTGTTCCTATAGTAGATTCATCCCAAGCAACATCAGTATGTTGTTTTAAATATTCATATAAATCTTTAGAATCTTTTTCTATCCTATATATGATATTAGGATTCATATTGTTTATTAAATTATCCCATTCTAATAAAGAGTTAATTGCTCTTACGATTGGATTATCATGATGATAAAAATTGCTTTTCTTTTGTCTAAAGGTTTCTGAAACTTTTCCAACATTCTCAGTATAAACTATCGATGGTATACTCATTCTAGGATCTCTTACGCAGTAGATTATATGTTGCCATTCCCATTCTCTAAAATCAACATCCTGCCATAAAGACTTTTCACCCGATCCTAAACTCCAATCTACTGTTCCGTGTTCTCCCATCTTTTCGTGGCCTACATCTAATCCCCAGCTTTGTAGTAATTTAGCAGTGTAACCTGTCCCAGTTCTTGGATGTCCAACTCCTAAAATTAATTTAGACCTTTTATTTACCGATTTCTCAGCTGCCTTTTTCTTTGACCGTGATATGATTGCTAAATAATTTTCAACTATCTTTTCCTTTTCTTCTTCAACTGCATGGTAAAATTGCCAAGCAATTCCAGAAGTAGTACTATTAATCTTCTCTTCCAGTTCCTTAGCCTCGTCTTCAATCTTGTCAACCATCTCTTCGGCCTCTTCTGGTAGCTCTACATCCAACTTAATTGCGGTAACTACCATCAGTGCCCAATTCTTGTCATCGTGTGCACTAACTGCCTGTTCGTATAAGGAAACTAACCTAATTCTTTCAAGCTCTGAGATGTCGCTGTCTAGCCTGTCAGGGTGACTCTTAAAAACTATTTTACGAAATAACTTTTTTAAGACAATATCTTGTGGAGTCTCTTCCTCTCTCTCCTTGTCCCTATCCTCTTCCTCTTCGACTGTAAAATCGTCCTCTAAAATATTCTTTGGTTTGCGCGCATTAATTTCACGCATCATTTCCAGATTAGCACTCTTACTAATCTCAGATACATCCTCCCAGTCCTCTAATAAGAACTCATATTTGCGAATTAACCTTTTAAATGCAGCTGAACGCTCACGACTCATAAACTTTGCAGTATAATTTCGATATATATTTAAGATTGATACGACCATCCCTTGGTATAATATTAAAATATATTGTGCTTTGTGGTCAGTATGGTCCTGAAACCAAGATATATAAACTGTCAAAAGTTAAGCTTAAATAAAAAAGATCTAAATGTCTAGAATCAGAGTTAAACAGCTAGAAGAACTCAAGAACTCCGTAACTGGAGTCAGTAATGGAGATTATCTAGTATGGAATTCCACAACCGGTAGTTACGAACCACAAGCCCAGCCGGTGGGTACAAAAGGAGATACGGGAGCACAGGGTGCTCAAGGTCCTCAAGGCGCACAAGGTGCACAAGGCGTTAAAGGTGATACGGGAGCTCAAGGTGCTCAAGGTCCACAAGGAACTAAAGGTAACACAGGTGCTCAAGGAGACCAAGGTGTTAAAGGTCATAAAGGAGACACAGGTGCTCAAGGAGCTCAAGGTCCTCAAGGTGCTCAAGGAGACCAAGGTGTTAAAGGTCATAAAGGAGACACAGGAGCTCAAGGCGCTCAAGGAGCTACAGGTTCACAAGGTGCTCAAGGTCTTAGAGGTACTGAATGGTCATCTGGCCCTACGGTTCCAGCAACAACTGGTTTAGAAATTCCAGGAGATCAATTCTTAAACACTACAACTGGAGAAACGTTCGAATGGGACGGTGGAAGTTGGTTACCTACTGGCAATATCACTGGTGCTACAGGTGCTCAAGGAGCTCAAGGTCCTCAAGGAACGAAGGGTAACACAGGAGCTACAGGTGCTCAAGGAGCACAAGGTCCTCAAGGAACGAAGGGTAACACAGGAGATACAGGTGCTCAAGGAGCACAAGGTCCACAGGGAACTAAAGGAGCTACAGGAGCTACAGGTGCTCAAGGTGCTCAAGGTCCACAGGGAACTAAAGGAGCTACAGGAGCTACAGGTGCTCAAGGTGCTCAAGGTCCTCAAGGAACGAAGGGTAACACAGGAGCTACAGGTGCTCAAGGTGCTCAAGGTCCTCAAGGAACGAAGGGTAACACAGGAGCTACTGGTTCACAAGGTGCTCAAGGAGCTACAGGTGCTCAAGGTGCTCAAGGTCCTCAAGGAACTAAAGGTAACACAGGAGCTACAGGAGCTCAAGGAGCTCAAGGTCCTAAAGGAACGAAGGGTAACACAGGAGCTACAGGTTCTCAAGGTGCTCAAGGTCTTCGTGGTAACGAATGGTCTTCAGCTGGAGGTCCTCCAACCCCTAC
>Ga0206131_10000193_pt1 | contig 85866 bp, 78 predicted proteins | sample Helgoland_Spring_FD_148636 | JGI IMG/M metagenome (GOLD analysis project Ga0206131, IMG submission 148636) | Pelagic subsurface seawater microbial communities from Kabeltonne, Helgoland, North Sea - Helgoland_Spring_Bloom_20160517_1 | ecosystem: Environmental > Aquatic > Marine > Epipelagic ... | reverse complement strand
TGTTGCGCCGATGGTAGTGGGGCGATAGGCCCTGTGAGAGTAGGTCGTCGCCAGGTCTATGCCCGGTATCTTCTTCACCGAAGATATCGGGCTTTTTTGTGCATGATTTTATCAAATTCGCAGACAACTTTTAGCTATATAGGCGTTTAATTTGTTGTAGTATTTGAGAGTAAGGTGTGTAGAGATAAGAACTTCTCCTGCTAAACTCAATCACAGCCACAATCTTTATTTTAACCATAAAACCTCATCATGAAAACAAAATCCATGCACTTAAAGCGAAATCAACTAAGTAAATCATTATGTAAAGCCTCTGGTTTTACCCTACTGGAAATGGTGATAGTTTTAGGTATTATTGCCATGATCATGGGTGGTGCAATTTACCTGATGACCGGTATGCAAGATAGTGCCAAAATTACTCAAGTTGAGTCAGACCAGAAAACTTATATGATGGCACTGGAGCGCTACCGCACTCTTGCTGGACAGTATCCATCCGACCAGCAAGGATTGATGGCATTGGTGGATCGCCCAACAACAGCACCCCGCCCGAGAAAGTGGTCGAGTATGATGGATCGTTTGAAAGAAGATCCATGGGGGAATCCTTATATTTACAAATTTCCAGGTTCCAAGAAAAAGAACCAACCCGAGATTATTAGTTGGGGTGAAGACGGTCTCGAAGGGACTGTAGATGACCTATCAAGCCAGTAATGATTGTTAGACATAGAGATGTGTTGAAGTCCAGCCCGCAGGGGTTTACCTTGTTGGAGATGGTCATTGTGCTATCGATCATCGCTGCTATTGCTACGATGGCTGTTCTTTCGCAGGGTAATGTGCAAGCGGAGCAACGTCTAAGAGAATCGATAGGTAGTATTGAGTCTTTAGCAAAGCGCGGACGAAATATTGCGGTTCGGCAGCAGCGTGCCTACCAGCTTGTGATTAGTGAGGGGTCCATTTCGATTGGGGCCCAGTATGCGCGTGCGGAAGACGGAGGCGGCAATAATTATGATGAGGTGGCGGTGCGGAAGAAATTTGAGGATATTACCGACATTGAGGAAACTGACAGTGAAGTGATTTATGAAGTGAAGCGTTGGGGCAGTGATACATGGCAACTCATTGAGAGAGATAAGAAGGTGGTTTTGACGATCGAGCCAACAGGTCTAGTCGAGCCAATATCCATTCGATGTTCTATGGGGAATAGCTGGATTATACAAGAACTCCATCCGCTAACCGCGGGGGTGCGTAATGAAGAAATGAACATCGATACAGATTGAAAGTACAATATCAAAATTCTATTTCCCGATGTCAAGGGCATCGAGATTCGCGTAAAATGCGCACAGGCTACGTACTCATGGAGTGCATCATCGCTTTTGGGTTGTTTGCTGCAGTAGCTGTGTCCTTGGTTGAAGCCCTGTATATGACTAGCCAAGCGGCGGTTACAATTCGCGATGAAATGCGTATTGAGCAGATTTTACGCAGTGCGATGACTGATGCACTTAGTCAACCTACTCTAGAAGAGGGTACTAAGACTATTGATTTGACCGAGCTGACAGGCGATGAGAAGTCGGAATTTCCTGGTCAGATCGAAACAATTATCGAGCCATTGGAGCTGGAAAACGAAGACGGCCAGTTGCTGCAGAGTATGTTCCGCATCGAAGTTATTTTTTATTGGCGGGGTGTTAGTGGCGAGTGGCAGCAACAAAGTGCCGAGACATGGCGATACGCGAATCTTTACCGGCCTTAAGAACAAAATGATCATACCTAAAAAGAAAAGAACGTTGCGGAGCCAAGGGTTTACTCTTCTGGAGGTAGTCGTGGCGTTAGGTATGGTGGGTATGCTTATTGGGATGATTTTTCGCATGTCACGTACGTCAATCGAGCTCAGTCAATCAGTTGTGGATGAGCAGAGCGTAACGATGGAAAGAAATGCATTTTTCAATCTACTTAAGAACCATTTTGAGCAGATCCCCGGAAATGCAGTGGTGCGCTTAGAGCCGTTTGAAGCTGGAACGGGTGATGTGAGGCGTAATTTATTTGAGCTTACATTTCAAAATGTGCCAATGTCATTCAACTGGGGTGAAGTGCCGATGACTGCCGAGGCCGTACAGTTTGCAACGGTGGTGCAGAGAGATGGCTTTGTGGATGTTGTGCTGCGTTTTTATGACGAACAAATTCTTGAGGATTCTGATTCTACGGGAGATGATCTTGCCGAGCCTGTTGCTGAAATCACATTGATTGATAATATGTTCATGTGCGAGTGCGAGGTCGTGGATGGCCGCACCCTGGAACAGCTCGCCGTATGGGATAATAACGGTCAATTACCGTTGCAAGTGAAGTTTTATTGCCGGTTCGAGCCATCATCAGATATCATCGAACAAACATTTTGGGTTGTTCCGAAGCAGAATCCAGAAGTCATATTTAGACAAATTATGCAGCAGAATCCTGCCGGACCTCAGGCTCAGCAGGGTTCGACAACTCCAAGATTTGGTGTGCCAGCGGGGGGAGGTCGTGGCGGTGATAGTCGAGGAAAAGGTGACGTGTTGAGCGGCGGTAGAGCGGGCACATCGGATGGTAATAAAAAATGAAACAAGGCATCACATACAAAATCAAGGCATCCGGTAGCGCGCTGATTGCCGTGTTCTGGATTATGGCGATTCTTGCGTTAGCTGTTTTTTCTGCTGTGCGTGTGGTTTATCTTGATGCAGATATAGCAGCAGCACAGGTCAATGGTTTTGATGCCTTACAAGTGGCAGAGCGTGGTGTTTCAGTGGCGGTGAATCCGGTGATCCAACGTGATGATCCACTACTAATCTGGGCTGACGAGGAAAAAGAAATCAGCTATCGCGCTCGGATCACGTCGGAAGCTGCCAGGTTCAATATCAACGTATTGTTGCTCAGAAAAGACAAACAACTACTGACGGATATCCTTACCGATTGGGGCCTGATGTTGGAGGATGCACAAATGCTGGTAGATAACTTGACAGACTGGGTCGACACGGGTGATTTGACTGAACTCAATGGTGCTGAGGTGGATTGGTATGAGGATCAGGGGCGACCAAACCACCCGTTTAATCGACCGTTTTACAGTTTGGATGAAATGCGTTTGGTGAAAAACATGCAGATGCTTGAAGAAGTCAATCCTGATTGGCGGAACTGGTTTACTGTTTGGAGTAATGGTAAGCTTGACCTCAATGAGGCGGCACCTGAACTGATTGCCGCTGCCGCTGAAGTATCCATCGATGATGCGCAAGATTTAGTAGAGTATATAGTTGGGCCAGATCGTGAACGCGACACGGAAGACGATCAGCGTATTCAGAATTTGGCGGAAGGTCTTGAGATTTTAGGTGTTTCAGATTTTCAGCGGCCGGTCATAGAGCCCCGGCTGACAGTGCAGGACACCACCACGCGTATCATTAGTATAGGGCAGGCAGGAACTGTACGACGCAAAATCACATTGATCATCAGAAGTCGCACAGGGCAACCACCTATTCTTAGCCGCAAGGAAGAGATCATTCCGTAATTGATTCATTTTATTATTCGTTCATTTTCACAGCATCTATTTAAAAACCAGTGAGTAGCAAATCTGACATTACACTTATCGTTCCCGGGCCAATCGGCTGGGAAATGTGGCAGGGCACCCCTGAGAGAGGCTATAGCTGCGCTCTTGAGAACGGGCCGATGGAAGCGTCCGGTCTGGAAAAAATTCCATCGGGTAAGTTGGTGATGGCGTTTCCTGTGAGAGAGGCTCTTGCCGTTCCTCTCGTCGTACAGACAACCGATGAAGCCATGTTTGATGATCTTGTATCTATGCACTTGGAGAAATCTGGTGTGCGCATCCAACAGGATTCAGGTAGATTGACCGATGTGTTTCATGTCGGGCACAATGGTGAGCAGACTTCACTTCTCAGTGTAGTGCTCTCAGTGCCGAGGGAACGGAGTATGCCATCGCGATCACCGAGTGAATTTGATATTTCTGCGCGCATGTTTCAGATGCCTGTAAATGGTATCACGATCTGGCAGGAGCTTGGTCGATGGGTTTTTGCCATGACGCATCATGGAGAATTGAGTTATTTTCAAGCTCTGTCTGGTGTGTCACTGAATGATGATGCTGTGCAGGAAATTCAACTCGCGCTGACGCAGCTAAGTCTGCAAGGTGTGTTATTCGAGCTCGAATGCCTGGTGGTTTGGACAACAGGAAATATATCTGACCCTAGCGATGATGTGGTCAGCGATTTGGCTGAAGCGCTTTCGATAATGTCCCATGCTATTGAGCCAAAACCACGACCAACTTTGCCGCGGTTGATGAGTAAAATTGTTCCAGCTGATGTTCGTGCTGAGAGGCGAGAGCGGGCAGAGAAACATAAACGAAACCTATATATTTTTGCTTTGTTAGCACTATACCTTGGGCTCGCTGGTTACTTTGGCTATGAGTATTACCAGCTAAATAATGAGGCGAAAAAACAGAAAAAGGAACTCGCTGCTGTGCGTGCTGATTTTAAGGAAATTGAATATTTTGACAAGAACTGGAGCTTGCTAGCTCCTGTGGTTGATAGTCAACGATGGCCGCTTCATCTGCTCAAGAGATCATCCGAGGCAATACCAACGGGACAGATCAAGAATCTACGTTTTAATAGATACGAGGCGAATATCGGAGTCGATGAGAATGGCAATAAAATCAGCCGTGTGCAAATCCGTGGTGAGGCAAACGACTCGAAATTGGCAAACCTCTATCTTGAACGGCTAAAGAAGGCACTGCCAGAATACAGGTGGAATCCACCGCCTGATGAGTTTGATGCCAAGACAAACCGCTGGAAGTTTTTTTACGAAGGGGTTTTAAATGAAATGGAGACGGAATTATGAATGATCGGGAGAAAAAACTACTGACTCTTCTGGTTGTTGCTGCGTTTGTGATCGCCAACATCTTTGTGTATAATCTCTACGTCAAGGGTAAGCAGCGTTTGACGGTGGCATTGGCTAACGGCAAGAATGAGATCGAGGAAAAAAGTGATAAACTTGCAAAGGCAAAAAATCGGTATGATGAATGGGACTGGTTTGTCGAGAACCAACCAGCTGATGGCATACACGGCAGAATTCGTGCAGAGCTTGCCACTTATGCCGAGCAATCTGCTAATCGGTATCGTGTATTAATGAAGAAACGCCCAATTCTTCAACGTGAAGACCTATCTGAAGGAGGTATTTTTCGCAGTGCCAAGGTTAAGGTGATTGCTAACGGTCGGGATGCAGAAATTTACCGTTGGCTTGTTGACTTACAGGATCCTAAAAAATCCCGATCTATCACTCGCTTGATGATAGCTCCTCAACGTGACGATGCTACCCGGATGGACTGTGAATTAGAGCTTGCTCAGTGGTTTTCCCCGGTATCTGAAGGCTCAGATGTGGCCTCTGATGATACCACAAAATAAACAACCATGTCGAACAGACAAATAACTAGCATTAAGGCGTTAAATACATATAAACACGATATATAATCATGAAAGCCATATTGCGACGTTCTTTTTTTTCCGTGAGTTTTTCATTGAGTTTGGTTGTCTTGGTATCTGCAGCTCCGCCAAAAAAACCAAGTGTCGCGCATTTTATGGGCTTAATTAGCGGTTCGCCTTTTACTATCAAGCCTCCACCCCCAGAACGGATTAAGGTAGAAACCCCACTGGAGCGTGACTGGATGCTCGGCAGTATACGCCCTATCGAGGGCGGATATTCAGTGACTTTGATTAACAAAAAAAACCGTAAGGAGCGTATTCGCTTCATACCAGGTTTTAGTGCTGGCGAATTTCAACTTCTTGATGTGAAGCAAGATACCAATAACAGTTCGAATTCTCGTGTGCGCGTTCGCAAAGGTAGCCAAGAGGGCTGGCTAAGCTATGATGAGAAGCTCATCAAGGTGCGCCCGGTGGCCGCTGTTAGTAATACAGTCACAAAAAGAGCTCCTAGCCGCAAAACTGGCACAGCATCTCGGGTGAGTCCGCCGATTCCGGGAAGTAGATCATCATCAACTAGATCTGGACGCCAGAGGATAGTACCCAAAAAAAAATAAATAAGTTAATTTCCAATTCTAGAACAATTTCATGAAACATACGATAGCACTTCTTTTTCTTGTAGCAACCGTGCTGCCATCTCAGGCGCAGAGACCTGCTGCCCCTAAACCGACAACGCCAGCTCAGAATCCAGCCGGTGTCATTCCGTCTGTTAGTAACGCTGCTGTTCCGGGAGGAAAGCCCGCTGCACCTGTTCCAGTGGGAGTGCGCGGACCTCAGCAAGTTAAGCAGCACAATCCTCTGGCGTTGGCATGTCGGGCTGGGCAGATTATTGATGGTTCTAACTGGGATGACCAAGGTGTAGCTGATGCTTACTCCGATTACACAGGTAAGCGAGTTTTGCTTAGTTCGGCTACTCAAAATTTAGAAATCAGATTCTATCAACGTGGACCACTCACTAATCGGGAGGCCGCTAACCTGTTAGTTAAAGTGCTGGATATGGAAGGGTTTGTTTTTGTTCCCAGCGGAGCTAATGAAGTCAAGCTGCTCCCCAAGGCACAAGGCACCGGTGCCAACGGCCCCAGTGAGCTGGAGGGTATCATTGATGACCCCGCAAATATTCCCGATGGGGATACTTACATTTCCTATTTCATGAAGCTCGGTTTCATTAAACCCGAAGAGGCGGTAAGAACATTTACGCAGAGTATTCACGGGCTTGGACCAGGGGCAAAAATTGCTCCAGTGCCAAATGCTTCTGCGGTGCTCATTACTGGCAAAGCAACTTTTGTTAGAAAGTTAATAAACCAACAACGTTATATTGATGTGGCAGCAGGCAATGTTAGTACAGCTTGGGTGCAGCTGAAGTTCGCAGATGCCGAGGAACTTGCCACGACACTCAATGAGATAATGAATGCTCAGCAACAACGTAAAACCACAGCTGGTGTGACAACTGCGGGTGCAGCTCGATCAACGAATACAGGAAACCGACCACCCGTTCCCGGCAAGCAGGCTAAGACGGCATCCAGTGCTGGCACGACGGCAGCTGGAGAAGATATTCCAGTGCAAATTGTCGCCAGCCAAAGGTTGAATAAAATTTTCATCATGGGGCGCCCGGTTGACATTGTATTTGTAGAAGGGCTTGCTCGCGAATTCGACTCTCCCACGAATAAAAATAACTTCATTAAAATAAAATTACGTTTTGTCATTGCAAGTGATTTCCTGCAAGTGGCAGCAGATGCTCTTGAAGCCGCAGCTGGACCGACGGCAAGTAGTCAGGGAGGTAATACAAGAAACAACCGCAGTCAGACTAATCAGACTAGGAATCAGGCGACGAGCAGAAACCAAAATGGACAGAATGGCAGCCGCAACAGTGTAGATTCGGTTGAGGCGTTTAATGTAAGTGAAGTGCCCGAATCCATCGTTATTGGGAAAACCTTTATTGTTGCGGACAACCTAGCTAACAGCATACTAGTTCAGGGGCCTCCAGAAAGTCTGCGTATCGTGACCGAACTCATCGACAAGCTTGATGGACGTCCGCAACAGGTGATGATATCAACTGTATTTGGACAAGTTAGTCTGGGTGATGATTTAGATTTTGGAGTCAGCCTCGGCCGTTTGGCTGATGGTGGTAGTCGGCAAGGGGCTGGAACCACGGGGGGTGCTGGCGCGCTTCAGGACCTATCCACTCTGGGTTCAATCGCAGGCCTCAACACGGCAGCGGGTGCATCAGTGGGCGGGCTTAACCTGTACGGTCGCATCAAAGACTTCACTGGCATGCTCAGAGCGCTGGAATCACAAACGAATTTTAAGGTGCTGTCGCGTCCAACAGTATACACAGCAAACAACCGTGTTGCTGTCATCTCATCGGGCCGTAGAATTGCTGTGCCAACAAACACCTTTACGAGTGGGGCCAACACAGGGACGACCCAAAGTACCAACATCGAATATCGTGATGTATTACTTCGATTCGAAGTTGTACCATTAATCAATTCAGAACACGAAGTGACATTGCGAATTTCTTTGCTCAATGAGGATACTCAAGACAGTCAAGAAATTGATGGTAACTTCATTCCAACTATTGTTACAGAATCTATTTCTACGACTGTAACTGTAGCTAATAATTCAACGGTTGTGCTGGGGGGCTTGGTAACAGAATCGTCTAAGATAACAAAAAGTGGCGTGCCAATACTAAGCCGCATCCCCGGTTTGGGACGGCTTTTTGGGCAAACTCAAAAAGACGTGGATAGGCGTGAGCTGCTGATATTTATCCAGCCTCAAATAGTTGTTGGGGAGGAAAGTCAGCAACAAGCACAATCCGATATGGAACGTCGTTACAATGCCTCAAAACCGACACGTGATTTTGCTGATGGAATCCTTCCGGGAAAGCCTAGATCTGAGGCTACTGTCCCAGACAAGCAGGCTCCGGCGATTCCTGCGGCGAGCCAGCGTCCGTATTTGCGATATCCTACAAGGAGGTAGCCGGTTGTGCATAAAGGGTCTCACTTCGCCAAGTCATCAATATTCATCTAATTGATTTCTGCTGATCGGAACTATTGAGCCTACCCAATTTGATTATGAACCGTGTTGCTGTCATTAATGTCGTAGGGCTGACTAAGGAAATGATTGGTGAACATATGCCAAACGTCAGTAAGTTCTCTGATCAAGGCCATGTTTCCTCATTTCCTCCTGCTTTTCCTGCTGTTACATGTACTGCCCAGTCTGCATACTTGACTGGTGATCCGATAGAGCAGCACGGGATTGTCGGAAACGGGTGGTATGATCGTGAGGCAGCCGAAGTTAAATTCTGGAAACAGAGCAATCACTTAGTGCATGGTAATAAGATCTGGAAGCGTCTACGCGAGGAGTTTCCTGAAGCCACTTGTGCCAAGATGTTCTGGTGGTATAACATGTATTCCAGTGTGGATTTTGCTGTTACACCAAGACCACTTTATCCGGCTGACGGCAGAAAGTTTTTTGATATACACACTCAGCCAATGGAGATGCGTGAGGCAATGAAAGCAGATCTTGGTCCTTTCCCCTTTCCTGCGTTCTGGGGCCCGGCAGCTGGAATTGATTCGTCACGATGGATCGCAGAGTCGGCAAAATGGATTGAACGTAAACAGCAACCCACTCTTAACCTCATTTATCTACCGCATCTTGACTACTGTTTGCAGAAGTTCGGGCCGGGCGCTTCAGAGGTCCTGCCGGAGCTGTTGGCAATCGATGCTGTAATCGGAGATCTGTTAACATTCTTCAAACAGCATGGTGTCGAGCCAGTGTTGCTGTCTGAATATGGAATCTCCAAAGTCAGTCGGGCAGTGCATTTGAACCGAGAGTTTAGGAGGCGTGGCTGGATCCAAGTTAAAAATGAGCTCGGTAAAGAGACACTCGATTGTGGTGGTTCTCGTGCCTTTGCTGTAGCAGATCATCAAGTAGCGCATGTGTACATTAATGACCCCGTAATTCGTTCTGAGGTATACGATTTGTTAGATGGTTGCGATGGTGTCGAGGAAATCCGCGTGCCAAAAGATATATGGCAGACGGGTATAGCAACCGAGAGGGCGGGGGACTTGATTGCCGTGGCTGAGCAGGACGCTTGGTTTACCTATTACTTCTGGGAGGATGATGCTTTGGCCCCTGATTATGCGCGATGCGTGGACATTCACCGTAAACCAGGGTATGATCCAGTTGAATTATTTATTGATCCTAAGATAAGGTTTCCAAAACTTAAAATTGCGTCGTTTTTACTGAAGAAAAAACTCGGCATGAGAGCTTTGTTGGATGTAATTCCGCTAGACGCTACCTTAGTGAAAGGTTCACACGGAAGGGATAAAGTGCCTGAGTCCGAACAGCCGATATTCATCAGTCGTATGGAATCTACCATCGGATGTGCAGAGGATGTAGCGGAGATCGTCTTGGAGTCGATTCGTGGCTAATTTCTAATACTACTTAATTACAGACAAATGCTCCGAAATAGAGCATTATAAAGATAGATGTTGTGCAATATACATGCCGAGGCATGGAAAGGCTGGCTCAGTGAGAACAGCGCGCGTCTCTATGCGTATGCACGTCAGCGTGCAGCATCTCGTGAAGATGCTGAAGACATGATACAAGATGCTTTAGTCAGACTTTGGCACTACCAGCAGGAACGTAACAACGCACCGCCGGATCTGCCTCTTGCATACTCAGTGCTCAAGTTTGTTGCCATGGATCACGGGAAAAAGCACAGCAGGAAAAAACGTAAAGAAGATGCTGTTGTTTATTTACACGATCGCGATGACCACTGGCTTGACACGAGCATGGAGGATGATGAAGAGGCGGCATTTCTTCGATGTGCTGTTGATGCTCTTGGTGACAAACTGCGCGAAGTCCTGACACTTAAGATTTGGGGTGGGCTGACATTTCAGGAAATCGCTAAAAGCATGGCGATTTCACCTAACACCGCGGCTTCACGTTACCGATATGCGCTGGAGCAACTTCAGCGAAAACTTGATGCCAATCATGGAGAACGTCATGGATAAATTTCATCAACCAGCATATTTAATTACACTCGAGGAACGATTGCATGCGATTGCGCCCCGTGATTTGAGCGACACTGCAAAGCAAGAGTGCGATGTTTATATCGACAAGCTTGTAATCGCATCTGGCAAGAATCTCAATGAGGAGGTAGCTCTCTCTGACGAGCTCCCTACGAGCAAAAAATTACCCCGATCATGGATCTGGAAAAGTGCCGCTGCCATCACACTTGGCATAGCATCATGGCTTGTCGGTTTTTGGAGTTCTGGGGAGGTAGCATCACCAGATGCAGCTCGACTTGTCGTTGATCTGCCGGTGAGATCGGACTTTACACTTCTCAAGTCTGTGCAGCGAGTTGGTGGCCATGAAAGCGACGGCTTAATAATTCCTACTGATGGAAGTGGTCCACACTACCGCCACCGCTATCACATTATTGGTGAGCAACAAATGCGGGACATGGGAAGTGGAGCTGTCATTACCATTCGTCAACCTCGCCAAGAGGTCATTACCGTGCCTGTCACAAATTTCTAACCTCAGATATATATGATTACATCATTTCATTTGGTTGCTCATTACACGGTTCTGCTGATCGGTTTATGCTTGGCGGCATTTGATATTTTTGCCCAGCCACTTGTTGCGCCCGCTGCATCCGGTGATGAACAAGAATCTGATGATCAAGTGCATATTGGGGTCAGTGTTTTTAAGCCCAGTGCAAGCGTGTATGCTCAGCTTCCAGACTTACCTAAAGGGTGCGGTTTTGTTCTTCAGTCAGTCAAAGGGCAAGCTCCCGCCGCCAAGGCCGGTTTGAAAGCCATGGATGTTATTTGGAAATTGGATGGGCAGCTGCTTGTCAACGAAAGTCAGATGCTGGTGCTACTTTCGCTTAAAAAACCCGGTGACCGAGTAAAGGTTCATTATTTTCGTTCTGGAAAATCGAATCAACTCGAAGTGACTTTAAATAGATATGGAAATCAGCCACCTCACCCGGGTGAGCTGGCCATAACGCCCCCAACTCTGGCAGGGTTGAACATGCCATTACGCGTTATTAGTTATGAAGATCGCTCAGCATCCATCAGTGATAAGACTGGGATCGCCACACTAAGTTACCGTGAGGGTAAGCCATGGCTTCATGTGAAAAATGATATGGGGGTTGAAACTTATGATGGTTACATTGATAAGCCATCTGGCATTGCTCTGGTGCCAGCAATATGGCGTAATCGGTTACCTGTTTTGCAGCGCTCTCTTGATGAATCCATAAGACTGCGGAAGTTGCCCAGGGTAAGGCGCGTTGTTACTCCAAAGCAAACGCTTGCAGTGGATAATCCCTGATTTTGTGGTAGTAATTTGCGTTGTTGTGCATGTTTAACTAAAAACTGAGAGATTTTGGTTTAATTTCCCGTCATTCTGCTTGTCAAAACCGCTTGGCCAGCTAATTTTCAAGCTCATTTCTTTCTGCTGGTGGATGTTGGCGCCCCGCTACCACTGGCATACCTGCGGGGCACTTCGGCAATTGTTGTTGCAATAGCACGAAGAGATCGGAAGGAAATTAACCAAAGAACCTAACCTTAACCCAACTAAATACAAAATGACTGCAACAGCAGAACTAGAAACTTTGATCGATTCAAAGTTCCGCGCATTCGAAGAAGGCTCCGTTGTCAACGGAACCATAATAGCCATCAAGCCCCAAGTTGTCCTTGTGGACATTGGATACAAATCTGAGGGAGCGATACCGATCTCTGAATTTGAGGACGAAGAAATCGAAGAAGGTGATGAAGTAGAAGTGCTTCTCATGAAACTTGAAGACGACGAAGGAATGGTCGTGCTTTCCAAAGAAAAAGCAGCCCACCGCAAAAACTGGGAGAAAATCGTCGGTGTTTTCCACGACGGTGGACTCGTCAAAGGCAAGATCAAGAGCGCTGTCAAAGGCGGGCTCATGGTCAACGTCGGTGTCGAGGCATTCTTGCCTGGCTCTCAAGTCGATATTATTCCGCCCAAAGACCTCAACGAATATATTGGTAAGGTATACGAATTTAAGATCGTCAAGGTCAACGATGAGCGCAAGAACATTGTGCTGTCCCGTCGTGAAGTGATTGAAAGCGAACGTGCAGAGCAACGCCAGGAGTTCCTGCAGTCTGTCAAGGTAGGCGATAAGGTTGAGGGCCAAGTCAAGAATATCACTGACTTTGGCGCATTCGTAGATCTTCAAGGTATGGATGGTTTACTTCACGTCACAGACATGAGCTGGGGTCGTATTTCGCACCCATCCGCTTTGCTGCATATCGGCCAAACTATTGAGGTGCTTATACTCGATGTTGACCGCGACAAAGAGCGCGTTTCTCTTGGTCTCAAGCAAATGGAGGATAATCCATGGCAAGACATTGAAGCACGCTACCCAATCGGAACTGAGGTTAATGGCAAAGTTACAAAACTTCTCCCATACGGTGCATTCATCGAGATGGAGAGTGGTGTTGAGGGCCTTGTCCACGTCTCTGAGCTCTCTTGGGTTAAACGGATCAATCGTCCTAGCGACGTCCTCGAAATTGATCAGGAAATCAAGGCTGTGGTTCTCGGAATCAGCATTGAGGAGCAGAAAATCTCCCTTGGTGTTCGTCAGCTCGATGAAAACCCATGGGATGAGCTTGAAGCCAAGTATCCTATCGGTCAGACAGTCAAAGGCGAGGTGCGTAACCTAACACCTTATGGCGCATTCCTCGGCATGGAAGAAGGTATTGACGGCATGATTCACGTTTCTGATCTCTCATGGACCCGCAAGATCAATCACCCATCTGAAGTTATCAAGAAAGGTGACGAAGTCGAAGCCGTGGTACTTGCCATTGACAAAGAGAACCAACGTGTATCTCTGGGTATCAAGCAGCTTGACGGTGACCCATGGGCAGCCATCGATAATTCATTCAAGGTCGGTGACCTTGTTAAGGGAAGCGTTGCCAAGATTGCTAGCTTCGGTGCATTCGTTAACCTTGAGAACGACATCGACGGACTTATCCATATTTCGCAACTCAGCGAGGACCACGTGGAAAAAGTTAAGGACGTAATTAAAGTTGGCGATGAGATCGAAGCTCGTGTCATTAAAGTTGATCGAGTGGAACGTCGTATTGGCCTCTCAATTAAGGCAGTAAGCTACGATCCGGAGCAACTTGAGAAAGAGTCTGCCAGCTTCGAGACCTTGCGTCCGTCCGGTGATCTCGTTGGTCTTGAGCAAGCGTTCAACTTAGCATCTTCTGACGCTCCAGAGGAGTGGAGCCCAAGCTCAGAGGACGAGAAGTAAGCATACGCCTACTAACCATTCAATCATCACGCCGTCGGAGGATTACCTCCGGCGGCGTTTTTTTGTCGTTTTGTTGAAACGATTCTTCGGCAAGAAAAATTGACCATTTTGGAATCTAGAGTAAAATCCCAGCAATGAGCACCATTGAAGCCATTGAAGAAGCCGTCGAGCGACTCAGCAAGAGTGAGCTTGCTGCTTTTCGTGATTGGTTTGCCCGGTATGATGCGGCCCAATGGGATGCTCAGATTGAGAAGGATGCCGAGAACGGCAAGTTGGGCGGACTGGCTGCTGAGGCACTTGCTGATTACCAAGCAGGACAGGCCAAGGAGCTATGAAGCACTTGGCCACGCCCAAGTTCTGGAAGGCCCATGAAGCTCTTCCTCTGAGTGTCCAGAAAGTGGCCGACCGTAATTTTGAACTCCTCAAGGAGAATCCGTATCATCCATCGCTGCATTTTAAGAAAGTTGGAGCCTACTGGTCAGTCCGAGCCGGACTGCAATACAGGGCTTTGGGCGTCCAAGAGGGCGATGCGATCATCTGGTTCTGGATTGGCAGTCATGCTCAGTATGATAAATTGATTGACTAATCAACCAACGTCAACCCACGCTTGGTAAGTCGCACGGTGATGGATTCGCCTTTTGCCTCCTGCTTCCAGCCGATTTTACGACCCCACATTGATACTGTCTTCAACCATGTAGGGGCGGAAGATGCGGCGTTTTTTTGCGTGTTTGTAGACGATCTCTTGTTATCTGATACGAGCTTGATATAGATCGGCGATGTCAGATCCCTTGCGAGAGTTCAAAGATGTGTCGATAGTTCACTTCGGCGACAATGCTGAGCAGAAGTTTGCTGCGGAGCAGGTGATTGATCAACTGCTAGGGGAATATGGCGATGAGGGGATGGCGGAGTCCATTCCCCGAGTAGGCGAGGCCCCGACAATGGTTCAAAGGATTCGTGGAGGGCTTTACACTGTGTGTTTATTACTTTGTTTGGTGATTCTGGGCCACTTTGGGTTCCAGGTCTATTTCGTGAAAAGCGTCTATGACATGGGATTTACCTATTGGGATGAGGATGGTTCCTATTTTGAAAATCAAATGACCAAGCACCTCAATCGGGATGAACGAATCATCCTATTTGGTGATCAATCACTACGAAGCGAGACAGAACGCTATCGGGCGCTATGGGACTTGGATATCACCAATCCCGCTTACTACTTTGAGTATGCTATGGCGTATCAAGGTGACCACGGAACACTACCTCCGGACTTTATTGAGTATGGAGAAGAGATAGATCCCGGGAACGGATGGTATGCATACATCGCCGCAGGGTTCGAAGCCGATCGCGTGGTTGTAAAATCATCCACCGTGAGTAGTCGGGCTCCTACTCGAAGCCGTCGATCGCGGGGGCGAAGAGGTAAGGCAGCTCCACCGGCACCCGCCGCCAGCGTTCCAGCCATCGCCAAGCCTACAACCAAGTGGCACGTCAATGATGAAGCCAAGTATACAGAAGTATTAAGGCTCTATTATGCGGCAGCTGAAGCGCCAAGGTTTCAATCCAACTCGAAAGGGTTGGTCTGTGAGAGATTGCGTCTGCTCAATCTGGAGAATCATGATTACACGAGCCGCTTAGGTCCTATCGCCTATATAGCAGGACAGACGGTCTATGGAATGAAATCGAATCACGTTGTAAAGGTGCTAAGGGCTGAAGCCGAGAGATGTGGGCTGGAAAAAAATCCTGAAAGGTTGAAAAAACTATTAAATGCCTGGAAGATCATTGCAGAACGAAATAACAACAATGGCTGGTCACTTATTGATGGATTACTTGCGAGAGCATGGATACACGCTCCACTGGAGGATTTCAGGGACGCTGCCGTGGCATGTGGGTTGAATGACGAAGCGGATCGATTAGATCGACTACATACGATTTTTGACAAGATCAAAGCCACACGTAGAACCAAAACCACGTGGTTCGATGATCATGATCACAAGCTCGGTGTTCTTCATCGTATGGCCTTGCCTATGGTGGGCAGTCAAGTTGAGGGTCTTCCAGAAATCGGACCAGCTGACGCTGAACCCGGGCGTATGGCGGATCATGTGCTCTCTACTCGAATCATGGCATCGCTCGCCTGTCTAGTCTTCATGCTGTCCATGGGGTTCGTGGCACTCTATCGATTTTGGCACCGCCCTTTGATTCGGAAATTAGCCCTGGCATACCGTAACTTGCTGTCGTTGGGCGACTGGGCGTGGATCGTATCAGGAGGGCTGCTGCTGCCTGTGGGACTCTATTTATTGATAAACTATGCATCACCATGGAGTGCCCGTGATCTTGGTGTGCATGTAATTGCGTTTTACACCGTATCCGCACAATTTGCCTGCATGGGCTTCCTGGTGCTTATGTTAGTGCCTCTGCTCACTCGTTGGAGGTGGCGTCGACGGGCGAAATTTCTGGGTTTTGCAAAGATCAAATTCCACTGGATCCCTATCGCTCTACTTGCTGTGGCTATGCCGTTAAGCGGCGTGGGTGACGCGCTTTACCCACATATCGAGGAGGTGTTCAAAGTAAGTGCTTGTTTCATTGGAGTTGCCCTCACTTGGCTGCTGGCTCAATTGTCATGGGCAATTTTTGCAGGAGGAAATAGAGCGCTAACCCAACTTCTCATGGCGCACAGCCTTTTACCCGTCTACACCATCGCAGCCACAGTGATGGCGGTTATGATACCCCTCTATCATCTGGAGGAAAAGCAGTGGGTGGCTGCTGATGATCTACTCAAGATATCAGCTGATGAGCCCGGAGTGACGCCATACGAGTATCGCGTTACGGAGCAACTCCGGATAGAGACCCGTGACATTATGAAGTGGGACGAGACAAGGAAATGATGTCTAAGTGATCAGGGTCAATCCACGTTTTGTCAGTCGAACTGTAATCTCCGTGCCTTTTTCCTCAGGCTTCCAGCCGTTCTCTCTTCCGAACGCGATAATGTCCTCAACCATATCGGGACGAAACACACGGGGGCATTGTGCGACAATTTGTTGTCCGTCAGGAGTTTCGTTTAGCTCAATTCTGATCTCAACTCCTCGAGTGGTACTGCGTTTGCTCCAGCGATATTGAAGATCGTAGAAACAGATAACTTCGCTTTTTTTACGAGGTATAGCCATGAGTGAAGTCATATACCCCAATCTGGTAATACCAATCTGGAAATAGATAAATTTACACAGACATCTGATGATTGCCAATTACTCATATTTCCGTTATAGTTCAGTAAATGGATGATAGCTATAGCTGGAATGGTGGGCTTCGAGGAACTTCCTCGTTTAGGCTTCCTGAAAACGAAGATTTAGGTAAATGGATAATCGTTGCTTTGATTTTTGCTGTCGTATTGCATCTTGTTGTAATTTTTGGACTCAGTCGGATTGATGTGATTCTTCCTAGTCTAGTTGAGCGAACAACCCTGCAAACTAAAGTAGTTAGAGTAAACCCTGTGGACATAGATGACTCACGCCCGGAGCTCACTCCGCCTGCAGCATCTGATCCAGTTGAACAAACACCAGTTGTTCCTCCTGCCGATGAATTAGATGTTCTGGAAAACTTGCCGGAAATGGACATCGATATTAGCCCAGACATTAAAAATTTTGAGGTTCCTGTAGCTCAATCTGCTGCTAAGGGATATTTCGATGGAGATTCTGTAGAACCCTTGGAGATACCCAATTTTGAGCCAGATCTTCCTGATATGGGGAAAACTGAGGATTTCTTTCCTCGTTCACGTGACAGTCAAGTGACGGTTGATCCGGGAGGCCGAATGGTAGACAAGCACGATCCTGATGTATATGCTGACATTTTAAGAAAAGGAGCGGAAGGAAATGCCGACGCAGGATTGCTCGGGGGTTTTACTTCATTGGATGCAATGGCACGTATGGATGGAAACTCAATTCTCACATCCAAAGCGCTCATTGGTAGTGATTTACTTTTTGATTTTAATGTTCACGCGCTAAGACAGAGCGCGCGGGTGAGTTTGATGAAGGTGGCATTGTTGATCGATAAGCACCCGAATTTGATTTGCTGGGTTGATGGACACACAGATCTAATTGGTAGTGATGAGCCCAATTTGTTGCTCTCTCAAAGACGAGCTACAGCTGTCAAAGAATGGTTAGTTGAGACACTCGATTTGGATGAAAAGCGAGTTGCTGTGCGAGGATTTGGGAAATCAAGTCCCTTGGTGAAACAAGGAACTGTAGAAGAGCAAGCTCCTAACAGGCGAGTTGAAATTAAGATGCGCAAGACTAGGCCTCCGCAAGAGGTTGAGGTTGCTGACCCTGCCAAATTATCTGGCCAGCTTGAGAAAAACCCTTCCAAAGCGGTGCCTATTGATGAGGATTTGGTAACGCCTTCACCCAGGGCTATCTTGGAGCCTGAAGATGAGCCTTCTTTGGCTGTGCCGCCGCGTGCTATTCCTGTTGATTGAATATCAGTTTTTGTCTAACTGTGAATTCTTTACCTGTCTTTAGTGTCGATGAACCGCCCGTCTGGCTGCTTTCATTTGATTTTGATGGCACGCTTTGTGATCCTGATGACAGTCCGCCAGTGTCTCCTAGATTTTTTGAAATGATACAAGAGTTACGTATATCTCAGAAAGCGTGTTGGGGAATTAATACTGGCCGATCTCTGATGCACACTGTCGAGGGTATCATGGATGCAAAATTCCCTTACCTGCCGGATTTTTTAGTTGTGCGAGAACGTGAAATTTACCGACCTAATAGATTTTCCCGGTGGGTTGGCGATAAGCAATGGAATAAGTCATGTGAGGTAGCGCACAACAAACTTTTCAGAAGACATAGGCGTCTGTTAGCGAAGATAAGAAAATGGGTTGAATCAAAAACTGCGGCTGTGTGGGGTATTCAAGAAGGTGAACCGGCTGGTATTGTCGCATCTACTTCGAGTGAGATGGATTTTATAGTGCAGTATATCGATACCCATATAGCCTCAGTCCGGGAGATTTGTTATCAACGCAATGGTATTTATCTGCGCTTTAGCCATTGTGACTATCATAAAGGAACAGCTATGCAGGAAGTGGCTCGGCAGCTTGGGATCGGGTCAGAGAAGATTTTTGCCATTGGAGACAGCCATAACGACACTGATATGTTGAATAAGGATATAGCTCAATCAATAGCGTGCCCAGGAAACGCGTGTGATGAGGTCAAAGCCCATATCATCAATCAGGGCGGTTATCTTGCTGAGTCTCATGTCAGCGCTGGTGCAGTTGAAGCTATGAATGCCCTCTTTGATATGGGGGGAGATAGTAAAAATATTTAGGCAGCAAATACCGGCGGCGGGAATCGAACCCGCACTCCCGAAGGAACATGATTTTGAATCACGCGCGTCTACCAATTCCGCCACACCGGCATGTTGTTTGAGGCTGTTGAAAACTCAAATGAGTTCCAACTCTGGAGACGGCGTGAATTTGCTCTCTGGAGAAAAAATGTCAAGCTCTCGTCACCACATAGACATCTCATCTATGTAAACGCTTTTCATTTTCAACGTGTGACTCTCGCAGATAATCAATGGCTCTTATTCTGGAGTGCATGATTTTGGTCCTTCATATGCTACCGCAGCTATGTTATTTGCAATGTATCCATTCACATTAGTTGGGTACAACCGGAGATTAGGGAGTTGTAATACGCAAGATGTTTACAATCTTCGCTATCATAATATTTTATAAGGAAGAAATTTAGTCGGTTTCTGTGATATATGGGTAAAGGGGTTTTTTCCTATGGTGTCATAAGAGGGGGCTCTAGGCAGCTGATAGATAATCCAATGATTTTAGCTGTTACATGTGCTAAATTTAGTATCTTTTTAAGTGCACGCTGTATAATAACGCAACTTATTTGCAATAACACTTGCCCTGATCTGCAAATGCAACTAAGTTGCGTTTGATGTTTAGTTTCACGGTTTATAAGCAATCAGTCTCAGCCCTTTTGGGTGTTAGCTGTTGGTTGTTTGAAGGTAGGTGTGCACAGAGCGTGCCTATCGCAACGGAACTGAGGAGTAACGGCCGCTGTGTAAGCTTTCCAATGTTTTTGGAGGGAGTCTGAAGAGCTCAAGGAATCGAGAAAATCATTCTGATTACCCCAATGAATATTCTACCTCAGTCAGGAAAATCACTCTTGCCTTCTTTAGTCAAAGTCCGCCCAATGCTTTTGCTTACGGGTTTTCTTGGCGCTGGTAAAACGACGTTTTTACGGGATATGCTGGCTCATCTTGCGACCAGAGAGTATCGCGCTGATGTCATTCTTAATGATCGGGAAAATGCCTTTATCGACAAAGAGACGTTAAAAGGTAATGCCGCCGATATTTCTGCACTAACAGCTTCCTGTGTTTGTTGTGATGGATACGAAGATCTTGTAACGATGATTCTCAAGGCATCTGAAAGCCAGCATGATATACTTGTGATAGAGCTCAATGGCACAGCAGATCCCATTCCTCTACAAGAGTCTTTCACGCTATTAGAATCCAAATTTTTTTTACGTCCTCGTTGGCAGATTTGTGTGATTGATGCTCGCTACTTTAGAAAACGCCGTCGCTTTAATGATCTGGAAAGCCTTCAACTTGAAACGGCCAGTCATTATTTTATATCTCATAGCTCCAACCTAACAGAAAAAGAGGGGGCTGAGCTTGAAGGTGCTATAAAAACAATTAACTCAGGTGCGTCTCGAACCACAGCCTCTTTGTTAGTTGATGCACTTAGTCAAGCTATTGCCAGTAATAGTAGCCACATTTTGGCCAATAGCGATTCAGGTAGAGGGCAACCATGCTCAACTAAATTTGAGGTCATTCCACAATCTACAGAAAATCTTCGCGATCACAAAAAACTAGCGCACCAATTTACAGGGTGTAGTATAATACTTCCCGAAGCAATTGACTCTCCTCGAATTTTCAATTGGCTAGAGAGTTTGCCTCCTTCGGTAATGCGTGCAAAGGCCTTGTTGAGTTTGGCCAAAGATGATGAACATCGCTATCTTTTTGAGCGAGTTGGCCAAGTCGTTTCACCTCATCCAATCAGTGTTCGTGCAATCGAGAATGTGCCATGTTCAGGAATTTTTATTGGTGCAGACCTAGATCCCGAGGAAATTCTTCGACGCACTAAAAAACACTTGCACCCCGATTGCTATTTTTCCGAGTCATGAATATTGCCTTTCCATTAAGCAAAGGCTGTAGAGGGCCATGGCAACAAAGCGTAAAAGTCGCTCAAAAAATTGTGAAGAAGGGTTGGCCGTTTATCAGACGAATACCGCAAGACGCGGATTCATCGTGCATCACATCGTGTGTCGTATGCGGTGGTGAAAGCGTAGGTAAGAGTGAATTGTTGGCTTCCCTCACTGGAAGTTTTCCTGTTCCTGAAAATTTCAGGGGATCGACTATTTCATGTGAGACATACAACGACGGTAATCTAAGTTGGATAGATACACCCGGTATTCTGCTTGAATCTGACACTTTTGCAACGCGATCCGCGATCAAGAGAATAAGTGCTGCCGAGCGTGTGATCCTTGTCATAAGGGCTGATCGCGCCAGTGAAGAACTCCACAAGCTTCTCCATGTAGTCGCTGGTAAACTTGGGTTTGTCGTGCTCACATTTTCTGACCGGCTTTCCAATAAGAATAGTAATCAGGTGAAAAAACTTTCTCTTGCTTTGAAGTTGCCAGTTTTTGCCGTTGATGCACGTAATCTCAAAGATGAGCAATCTTTAGCTATCCGCGAAGCTGCCCTCAAACCAACAAGAAAAAGCGGTCGTTTTTCAGATACTGTTCCTGATCATCTTCCTTTAATTACATTACCAGATCGAAATGAAAGTATCGTAGAGCAATTGGTTTCACGGCCTTTTATATCTCTTCTTTTGCTCTTTTTGCCCGCTGCACTGGCCATCATTTATACCAATCGTATCGCAGATTGGTTGTACACTCCGTTGGCTCAAATTATAGAACCAGCTCTTACCAATATTGCCACTTGGCCAAGTTTCTTATCAACCATAGTGGGTGGAAGCTATGGCCTGCTATCAATGTTTCCCTTTCTAGTTCTCTATGCGGTCCCCACCATTTTAGTTTTTTCAGCTATTCTTGCGATTTATAAATCTTCCGGTCTTATGGACCGAATGTCGATTGCATTGCATTCGTGGCTTCGGCCAGTTGGAATGGGTGGTCGTGATATTGTAAGGGTTGTCATGGGATTTGGATGTAATGTCCCTGCTATTGTTTCTAGCCGGTCATGTCATACTTGTTCCAGAGGGGCTTGCGTATCTGCGATATCGTTTGGATCTGCGTGTTCTTATCAGTTACCAGCTACCCTCGCTGTTTTTGCCGCTGCAGGTATGCCGCAAATGGGCGTCATATATCTCGTTATACTCACCATAACTACGCTCATCTATCTGCGTTTTACAACCCCAAGAGTTCTGCGTCTTACTAACAACTCCCTATTGATTGATTCTCCAGAATCACTCAGCAGACCTTCATGGGGCGTTGTGCGGCGGGATATAGTGTATAACTTCAAATCATTTGTAATAATGGCGTTTCCTATTTTTGTAGTCATATGTATAGCCGCCTCGATCTTGGATCAACTTGGTGTTCTTGCTATGCTTTCCAGAGCATTGGTGCCAGTTATGGCTATTTTTAATTTGCCCGGAGACGCTGCTACTGCAGTAATTCTTGGATCCATTCGTAAAGATGGGATCGCTGTAGGTTTATTAGATAATGTTGGTGGCGCTTTCAATGTAGGTCTCAATACGCCAACTCAAATTCTTACTGCTGTTTATTTAGCTGGAGTTCTGTTGCCTTGCTTGGTGACGGTTTTTACGATTATCCGAGAGATGCGCTGGAGGTTTGCGCTTAAGCTTTGTGCTCGCCAAATGCTTTGGGCCGCGATGTTTGCTATTGCCATTGCTTGGGGCGGTCCATTTATTTTCTAGTTAAAAACACTATAGTTATGTCGTCAAAAAAAATTCCTCATAGAATAAGATCGCTCATTCATATGAAAAATGAAGAGCTTGAAGCCCCAGCCAGTAATGCACTAGTTGCTGACCGCATAGCCGAGGCTAAAAGGGTAGTGAGACGCATTTCAAAGATAGTTCTTGAGCATTGTGATGCAAGCGTTCCACTTGGATTTAAATTTGGACAAAAAGAAATAGAAATAGTTATTACCGCTCTTAAAGATCATGCAAAGGGAATTGAAGATGCATTGGATCTTACTAATTACGATGAGGTTCAATCCCATTGCATGAACCGTCTCTTTGGAGAGCTTGTCGATGAACCGAGTAACATTCTCTACGTCACTCCTACAGGACCCACTTCCACAAGATACGAAGCAATGGATTCTTCATTTTGGATTGAGTGCCTAGACTTATTGGGGAAGCGAATCAAATCTAACAATATCAAGCATCCATTTGATCAGATATCCAAGTGAAATTTCAGAACTGATACAATTAACCAATAATGCTCTATAAGTCAGCAACACATGAATTCTTTAGTGGAGAGATTGTTATGTCTTTTGTTTCGTATGTAACGGCTAGGTTCGGCGTATTGACGCTTCATTGGATAAAGTTCAAATATTGCCGGAACTAATACCAAGTAAGCACATCAAACTCTGGTTCATCTGAGGGGGTAAATAATCTATTCAAATATTACCTATATGAAACACCCAACCTATAAAAACTGAATATCAACCTAATAAAATTTATGAAAACATTTACGAGTTTTGAAGAATGGCGGACAGCCATGATCGAACGCGCCCGACTAACTCTCGATCGTGATTACTGTCAAGAGCGTATCGACATTCTAGGAGATGAGACACTTCCAGAAACCAAATTGTTTATCAAAGTCTACGGTATTACTTATCACAAACAAGTTTTCTCTTGGTTTCAAAAAGCACTTTCCCAATTATGACTAACAATATTTCTATTACACAAACCAGCGTTCTTATTGTTGGTGCAGGACCTGCTGGCTTAGGCATCTCTCTTGCATTGAAACAAGCTGGTGTCATTGATCAACTGGTTGTTGATGCGCGCGGCGTTGGAGCCGCATTTAGAGCTTGGCCGAAGACGATGTCCCTTCTGACGCCCTCGTTTTACTCAAATGCTTTTGGACTAACGGATCTTAATTCGATTGATCCAGATACGTCTCCAGCTGATTTTTTGCATACCCAGCACCCAAAAGGAGGTGATTATGCCAATTATCTCGAAGCCATTGTGGAGCATTTTAAGCTTCCTGTAAGTACTGGTATTAAGATTCTAGCAGTCACTAAAGAATCAGAGGGTTTTATTGTTAAATCATCTCAAGGATTGATTCATGCAGATTACGTTGTCTGGGCTGCTGGACAATTTTTTGATCCACGCGACCGCGATTTCCCTGGAGCAAATCATGCCCTCCATAGCTCACAAGTGAGAGATTGGTCTGATCTTGAAGGTGAAGAATTTACAGTTATCGGAGGATACGAAAGTGGGGTGGATGCGGCATTGAACCTTATCAATTGTGATAAAAGTGTTCGAATTATTTCTCGTGGAGAGCCATGGGCATCTGCTCATCCTGACCCATCGCGTGCGCTAAGCCCACGCACGTTTGATCGTCTGCGTGAGGTTCTTCGGGATCCTGAGAAAAAACTTAAACTTGAGTTGATGAAGGATACTGCAATCACTAGTATTGAAGCAGGCGAGAGTTTCTGGACATTACGCGACCAAGACGACATACCTCTTAGTACCACTACTAGACCTATCCTCGCAAATGGTTTTCATAGTGGTCTTGGAGTTGTTGGTGATCATTTTGAGCACGACGAGTATGATAATCCTATTTTCACCGAGGAAGCTGATGAATCCACCCTAACAGAAGGTCTTTTTTATAGCGGACCATCGCTGGTTCATCGCAATGCACTTTTTTGTTTTATTTATAAATTCCGCTCACGTTTTGGCGTAATCGCGGCTGAGATAGCTCGCCGTCTTGAATTACCTAATATCGAGGAAAATCTAGTTTCATACAGTAAAGCTGGTTTCATGAATACGGATCTCGATTGCTGTACTAGTTGTGAATGTGCCATTGATCCTGACGATTCTGATACACCTGAACCTGAATCCTTCAAGCAGTCATGATTTTACTTACAAATCAATCTGGCGTCATAGTATTTGGTATTAGCGACTACGATTCTGATCACGCTGGTGCTGTAAAATGAGCGGCCTTAATTAACATTAATCTTCCGTATCGCTGAATCCTTATTCTTATATACTTTACCCTGCTCCCCTTAAGCCAGTTATTACAACATTTAGGAATAGTTCTAACCTTTCTGTTCCCGCTTCAACTAAATATTTATGCAAAAGCCAAACGAAACTAAAATTCTATTTGTACCCCGCACCTCTGTCGAACAGGTTGAGGAAGGTGACCAACTTGCCCCTAAATTTGATATTAACGGATGTATTCCTTGTATCACTACTCATGTTGAAACCAAAGAAATACTGATGTTCGCTTACATGAATGCCGAGGCCTTGCGCCTCACAATCGCCCATGGTCTTGCCCACTATTGGTCACGTTCGCGACAGAGCCTTTGGAAGAAAGGGGAAACCTCCGGCATGTTCCAGCACGTTCGACGTATCCTCATCGATGATGACCAAGATTGCGTCATCCTTGAAGTCAAATTGAGTCCGCCCGCTATTGGAGGGAACGAAGCGTCTTGCCACGTCGGTTACCGCTCTTGCTTCTATCGTGAAATACCTGTCGAACCCAAATCTGAATCGGAGCTAAAACTTCGTTTTACAGAAAAGTCGAAATCTTTTGACCCTGCAGATGTTTATCAAAATACCCCAAATCCAACCCAGCTCTGACCCTATTATGTTCACACCTCAACAAGTCATCGACACAGACTACCTTGAATCCCGTTGCGCTTTGCTCGAAATCGCAGCCATGCTTGATCGCTATGACGTCGCTGCCGAGCGCAGTAGTGCGCCCGCAGAAGATACCACAAAGCTCGATTGTCTTCGCAGCGCCCTTGCTACGCTTGCCGATCCAGCGCCCTCCACGGACCGTGCTGAACGTCTCCTTCAACTCTTTGCCACCATCTGAGCCATGCATATCATTCAACCACACTATCACGCCATTGCCAGAACTGCTCAAGACTACGAGCGTATGGCCATGTCCGGCGTCGTCGCCGTTTGTGAACCCGCATTCTGGGCAGGTTTTGATCGGCTTTACCCAGAAACATTCATCGATTATTTTCGGCAGATTTCGGAGTTTGAACCTACCCGCGCCGACCAATACGGTATTCGTCATTTTTCATGGGTGGCTGTCAATCCCAAGGAAGCTGAAAACAAAGAACTCACAGCCGAAGTCCTCCGTGCCATGCCGAGTTTTCTTGAAATGCCTAATGTTCTCGGAGTTGGTGAGACGGGTCTTCATAAATCTACGCCTAACGAATGTGATGCATTGGCGGCTCACGTTGAACTTGCCATGAAGCATGACCAGCTAGTCCTAATTCACACTCCGCATCTCAGTGATAAAGCCCACGGCACCCGACGTACTTTAGAGATCCTTGCAGGTCTTGATGTTAAACCCGAGCGGATCTGGATAGACCACGTTGAAGAGCAAACCGTAAAATCTGTTCTCGACGCAGGCTATTGGGCGGGTATGACACTCTATCCCGTAACCAAATGCAGCCCCAAGCGTGCGGTCGATATCCTCGAACGATATGGAATAGAGCGCCTGCTCGTAAACTCATCCGCCGACTGGGGGCCCAGCGACCCCTTCACCTTACAAGAGTGTATTCTCGAATATCGTCGACGCGGCCATTCCTCACAGGATGCAATCGAGGTTTTCCACAACAATCCTTGTCGCTTTCTTGGCCAAAATCCCAAATGGGATATCAAGCCTATACGAATCGAAACGGAACAATGATCGATTATGCCACTTAGCTTATATGATAGTCTAACACGAGAGGTATTGCCGCTCCAGCCCATTGATGGTCATACTTTTCGGTTTTATTGTTGCGGCCCAACCGTATACGGGCCAGCGCATATCGGGAACTTTCGTACATTTGTTCTTCAGGATTTGTTTCGCCGCGTTCTTGAGGCCGATAACACGGGTACTTCCCATGTCCGGAACATTACTGATGTAGACGATAAAACCATCCTTAAATCCCAAGCCGAGAAAATTTCACTTAAAGCCTTCACCTCCCATTGGGCTAGAAAATTTCATGATGACTGCGCAGCCCTGAATCTTCTTTCACCTCATGTCGAACCTTCCGCGGTCGCTCATATTCCTGAACAAATCGTGATGATCGAGAAGCTTATTGCATCTGGACATGCTTATGCTGTAGACGACCACTCGGTCTATTTTCGAACGGATTCCTTTCCTGCGTATGGTAAACTGTCCCGACTTCAAGAGCGTGAGATCACGACGAATCTTACTGCACGACAAGAGTCTGATGAATACGAGCGCGACTCGGCCGCTGACTTCGTGCTTTGGAAATCTCGCCGTCCGCAAGATGGTGAAAACTTTTGGGAATCACCATGGGGCGAGGGTAGGCCTGGCTGGCACATTGAATGCAGTGCCATGGCTATAAAGCACCTAGGTGAGAGTTTTGACCTACACTCTGGCGGTATCGATCTCATCTTTCCCCACCATGAAAACGAGATCGCTCAATCTGAAGCTGCTACTGGAAATCCTTTTGCTCAACATTGGTTCCACATCGCACATCTCATGATCGATGGGGCTAAAATGAGTAAATCCCATGGTAATCTGTATACTCTCAGCGATATCGAAGCTCGTGGCTACACTGCAGAGGAGCTCCGCTACGTCTTGCTCTCCTGCAGTTATCGTCAGACTCTCAACTTTACATGGGAATCGCTCGCTGCCAGTCGGAAAGCACTCACTAGACTGCGCGATTTTAAAAAACAAATCGGTGGTCTAACTGCGGACATTACTTCCAAAGAGAAAGATTTTAATATCTTCACCCCTGTTCTCGATTCTCTGCAGTCGGATCTCAATACCGCTGGTGCGTTAGGTCATCTCTTTACCATTATCAAATCCCTCGATATTGCTTCACTTCGGCAGAAAGATCTGGTCGCTGTGCGCCACGGTTTTGCATTGGTTGTTTCCACTCTAGGTCTCAAACTAACAGATCCGGTTGTTGTGGAGCCCCCCGAGGGTATTCGCCAGTTAGCAGAACAACGCTGGCATGCCAAACTTAAGAGTGATTGGCTGCTTGCTGATAGCCTCCGTAATGAACTCGCTTCAGCCGGTTGGTCTGTCAAAGACACCGATCAATCTTATCAAATCTCACCAAACTAACAGATGACATCGATTGAACAACTTCGCCATTCCACCGCGCACGTGCTTGCCGCTGCCGTTGTGCGCCTTTTTCCTAACACCCGTCTTGATATTGGTCCGCCCATTTCGAATGGCTTCTACTATGATTTTGATAGCGCACATCGTTTTAGTACGGAGGACTTTGCCGCGATCGAAAAGGAAATGCTTTCCATTATTGTCGAAGATCAGCCATTTACCCGCCGAGAAGTCTCCCGAGCTGAAGCTAGTGAGTTTTTTCAAAAAATCGGACAGGAATTTAAAGTTAGCCGACTTAATGATATTCCGGAAACCGAGGCTATCAGTCTCTACACTAACGGAGATTTTACTGACCTCTGTGCTGGAACCCACCTGGCAAGAACCGGAGAGATTGCCGCCTTCAAGCTCACTAGTGTCTCTGGTAGCTATCACCGCGGTGATGCCACTCAACCTATGCTTCAGCGCATATATGGAACCGCTTTTCCCTCACAAGAGGAATTAGATGAGCACCTTGTGCGCGTTGAACAAGCGGCTTTACGCGACCACCGTAAGATCGGGCAACAACTAAAATTATTTGCTATCGATCCTGAAATTGGTAGTGGGCTGCCGCTTCTTCTCCCAAAAGGTGGAATCATACGGCAACAACTAGAAAAACTCATTACTGACAAACTTTTTGACTATGGATACGAAGCACTTTATTCGCCCCATATAGGGAGTATTGATCTGTTTAAAACTTCCGGTCACTATCCCTACTATTCCGATAGCATGTATGAGCCGATTAAGATCGAGGAACGTGAGTTTCTGCTTAAGCCGATGAACTGTCCTATGCATATTCAGGCTTATAATTTTGAGCCTCGTAGCTATCGCGATCTACCTCAACGATTTGCTGAGTTTGGCACCGTTTATCGAATGGAGCAAAGCGGTGAGTTGAATGGTTTGACCCGAGTACGCGGATTTACTCAAGACGATGGTCATATTTTTTGTACACCGGCTCAACTTAAGGATGAATTTAAATCCTGTATTCAGCTTGTTCAGGAAGTTATGGCTATCTTTGACCTCAAAACCGAATGCCGGGTCTCCCTGCGCGATCCTAACAACGAATCGAAATACGTAGGGGCCGATGAGCTTTGGGAACCTGCCGAACAATGTATCAGTGAAGTCGTCAACGAACTTCAGCTCATCCACACTATTGGTCTCGGTGAAGCTGCCTTCTATGGCCCAAAGCTCGACTTTATGGCGCTCGATGCGCTCGGTAGATCTTGGCAGCTTGGTACTATTCAGGTTGATTTTAGTCTTCCCGAGAGGTTCGCACTTGAATTTACTGGTAGTGACAACCAAGCTCATAGGCCGGTGATGATTCATCGTGCCGTCTTCGGTAGCATCGAGCGGTTCATGGGGCTGCTTATTGAGCACTATGCGGGAGATTTTCCTACATGGATCGCTCCCGAGCAACTCCGAATTATCCCCATCACCGACGCTCAAATTTCTGATGCTGATGACCTATATGCGCGCTGTAAAAAACTGCGCATACGAGCCACCATTGATACACAATCTGAAAAAATGGGAGCTAAGGTTCGCCGCGCCCAAATGGATAAAGTACCGCTCATGGCTATCATAGGGAAACGTGAAGCCCAAGCGGGGCAGGTTTCCGTACGCTCCCGAAAAAACGGTGATGAAGGCCCGACTTCCATTGACGGTTTCCTAGATCGTCTCAAATCCGAGTCCTGTTACACAGCTGCAAACGTATGAAACACTCAGCCGCCATCGAAGCGCCTGCCGCAGACCCGCAATCCGAAAAAGATCTGCGAGGTATCGCCCTGGACCATGTCGGTATCAGTAACGTGCGCTACCCGATTCTTATTTCTGGTTGGGAATCTGCACTTGAGCGAAGTCTAACTAAAGACGCCTTAATTAGTCTCAAGGTTTCCCTTGCAGCTGAGAAGCGAGGTATTCATATGAGCCGTTTGTTAGAAAGTCTTCACCATTGGGGAAAACCATTGAGCCCGACTACGCTGCCCATTTTGCTGGGAGAACTACGTGGTGAGCAGTCTGCCGAAAGTGCCACGTTGAGTTGTGCCTTTACGTGGTTCGTTAACCGCCCAGCTCCAAAAACCAAACGCCCTGCTTGGCAAGGAATAGAAACAACTTGGCACGGGCATCAAGATACAAATGGCACCATGATCGGTTACTCCATGGATATCCCCATCACTACTCTTTGTCCGTGTAGCCTTGCTATAAGTGACTATGGAGCCCATAGCCAGCGTGGTTGGGTGAAGGTTAGAATCGAATGGAGTGATACAGATGAAATCGTCTCTCCTCAGGAGGTTTATGAGAAGCTTCAGAAAGCTGGCAGTGCTCCTATCTACCCTTTGCTCAAGCGCGCCGACGAGCGTCACGTCACTATGCTCGCTTACGAGCAACCAGCGTTTGTTGAAGACACAGCACGCCGCGCTGCTCTAATCCTCCAAAAAGATCCTCGAATCTCTAACTTCGATCTCGATATACGCAACGAAGAAAGTATCCATACGCATGATGCCATTGCTAACCTTAGTTATTCTCGCCCATAAATGATTAAAAATTTGCTCATCGGACCAATACGATTTTATCAAATCATTATCTCGCCCTTCCTTCGAGCGATGAATGGTGGCCACGGTTCTTGCCGTCACGAACCCACCTGCTCGAACTATGCCATCGAGGCTATCCATGTGCACGGAGTTCTTCGTGGGGGATGGCTCGCCTTGCGCCGCATTCTTCGTTGTCATCCTTGGGGGACTCATGGCTTAGACCCCGTACCATCAAAAAAATCTCAGATTAACCATAGCTATCATGATTCTCAATGACCAACATATCAGCCGCCTTTCTCAGAGCGGTATGATTCAGCCCTTCGAGTCCACACTTATCAGAAATACTGAGAGCGGCATTAATGTTCTTTCCTACGGGCTATCTAGCTTCGGATATGACCTGCGTCTCTCGCCATGCGAATTCAAGGTCTTTCGCCATATCCCCGGCACTGTCGTTGACCCGAAGAACTTTCAGTCTGATAACCTCGAGCATGTTGCACTTCAGAATGACATGACTGGGAGCTATTTCATTCTTCCTGCTCGCAGTTATGGCCTTGGCGTTGCAGTTGAGAAGCTCAGCCTTCCCTCTGATGTCACCGCTATATGTGTTGGTAAAAGCACCTACGCCCGCTGCGGCATCATCGCCAATGTTACTCCTGCCGAAGCAGGATGGAGTGGCCATCTAACCCTTGAATTTTCTAACTCGTCAGCTGCTGACTGCCGTATATATGCAGACGAGGGAATCGTTCAGATGCTCTTTTTTCAAGGAGATACCTGTATCACGAGCTATCAAAAACGCGTTGGTAAATATCAGGGCCAAGAGCAGCATATTACTTTGCCTAAAATTTAACACATTGCCATCGTGCAAAACACATAACTGCCTAATTTCTAATTATAACCACATTAATAGAATTAAAGAAAAACTTATGTCCCGAAAGTTAAAAATAGGAATCATCAACGTATCAGATCGAGCAAGCCGTGGAGAGTATGAAGATCTTCCCGGAAAAGCAGCGAAGGACTGGTTATCACGTGTTATCAAATCCAAGTGGGAGTGCAAATACTCTGTCATTCCAGATGAGCAGTCTCAAATCGAAGCCGAGCTTATTGAGATGTCAGATCAGTTTTCCTGTTCCTTAATTCTAACTACTGGTGGCACTGGGCCTGCGTTCAGAGATGTCACTCCAGAAGCAACCCGAGCGGTTTGTGAAAAAATGTTGCCTGGCTTTGGCGAACAAATGCGCCGTGAATCATTAAAGTATGTCCCTACAGCTATACTCTCTCGGCAGTCGGCGGGTATTCGCGGGAAGTCGCTTCTGATTAATTTACCTGGAAGCCCTAAAGCAATTAGCGAGTGCCTCGTGGCTGTTTTTCCAGCGATTCCTTATTGTATAGATCTTATCGGAGGGGAAAGGATTGAAACTCATGAGAATCAAATCCGAGCTTTCCGACCAGACCACTAAACCGAGAAAAATTAATAACCACTATAGCCAAACCTATCTATGAATACCAAGCACAACCTATACCTACTCGTCACTGTTGTTACCACTCTTATCGTAATGACTTCCGCGCATGCCTCGCAAAAACTAAAAGCACTGATTATCGATGGACAAAATAATCATGATGTTTGGCCAAAGTCTACCGTCATGATGAAGCAATACCTGCAGGAAACAGGGATGTTCAAAGTTGATGTAGAACGCACTAAGAACGTATGGAAATCGGAAAAATATAAAGATTGGCTCGATAAGTCCGGAGCAGGAATAGCTCAACCTTCTCAAAAACCTCAACCTGATCCCCAGTTTAGCCCTGATTTCTCACACTACGATGTAGTGATTAGCAACTTTGGTTGGAATGCTGCACCGCTACCTGCGCAAACCCAGAAAAACTTTGAAACTTACATGGCAGAGGGTGGCGCACTCGTTGTTGTTCATGCCGCCAATAATAGTTGGCCGCAATGGGTTGAATATAATAAAATGATAGGCCTTGGTGGCTGGGGAGGACGCAATGAAAAATCTGGGCCCTATGTCTACTATAATGATGCGGGTAAACTCATTCGTGATACATCTAAAGGTAAGGGCGGAAGCCATGGGCCAAAACATGAATTCGTTATCACCACTCGCGACCAAGAGCACCCTATCACCAGAGGCTTGCCAGCACAATGGATGCATTCCAAGGATGAATGCTACTCGCACATGCGTGGACCCGCCGAGCATATGACTATTCTTGCCACTGGGTGTGATACACCTGCCTCACAGAAAGAAGGGCGGCATGAGCCGATGTTGATGGTTCTCAGCTATGGTAAAGGCCGCGTGTTCCATACGATGTTGGGAGATAATGTACCGGGATTCGAAGGCGTCGGCTTCATCGAAACCTTTCTGCGTGGTGCCGAGTGGGCAGCTACTGGAAAAGTTACACGTGAAATACCAAAAGACTTTCCTACCAAACAAAAATCTTCATCTCGCTTGTTTAAAGCCATAACTGATTAAGAACTAATAATTGCAAATTTAAAAAAAACAATATCGATGAACTCTACCTGTAAACTTCCCGTCACCGTGCTTTCTGGCTTTCTCGGCTCAGGAAAGACGACTTTGCTCAACCATATTTTGCGTAACCTCGAAGGCAAGCGTGTCGCCGTTATCGTCAATGATATGTCCGAGGTGAATATTGATGCGGAGCTTGTCCGAAATGGTGATGCATCACTATCACATACCGAAGAAAAGATGGTTGAAATGTCGAATGGTTGTATCTGCTGCACGCTGCGCGAAGATTTACTCTTGGAAGTCGGCAAAATGGCTCGAGAAAATCGCTTTGACCATCTGGTCATCGAGTCTACAGGTGTCTCTGAACCTATGCCTGTTGCAGAAACTTTCACCTTTGAAGATGAGGATGGGGGTTCATTAGGTGATATTGCAGAAATAGATACGATGGTGACAGTAGTTGATGCGCCTAACTTTTTACATGATTACTCAAGCACCGAATCACTCGATGACCGAGGGGATGCAGTTGGTGAGGAAGACGAGCGAACTATCGTTGATCTTCTCAATGACCAAATCGAATTTGCCGATGTTATTCTTGTAAACAAGACAGACCTCGTTTCCACACAAGAAAAGAATAAGGTTCATGGCATGATTCGTGCACTCAATCCACAGGTTAAGATTTACGATACGGTCGAGGCAGAAGTGCCTCTGAATCATGTTGTTGGAACAGGCCTGTATGATCCGGAGAGAGCATCTAGGCATGACGGGTGGTTACATTCTCTTGTCGAACATACTCCCGAAACTGAGGAATATGGGATTTCTAACTATGTTTACGAACGCCGAGTCCCGTTTCATCCTCAACGCTTTCACGACTGTTTAAAAAAAGAATGGCCAGGTGTGATTCGCTCAAAAGGAATATTCTGGCTCGCTACTCGACTGGAGTATGCTGGTTTTTGGTCACAAGCAGGGGCAGTGAGCCGCTACCAGTGTGCCGGATATTTTTGGGCAGCAGTACCACGTGATCATTGGCCTGAAGAGCGCGAACATATCGACCGAGTATGGGAAGGTGAAAACGGTGATTGCCGCCAGGAAATTGTTCTTATCGGCCAAGACATGGATCGCGACGCTCTTAATGCAATGTTAGACGACTGCCTCCTCACCGAGGAAGAAATCATGACTAATGAAGGTGAGTGGAAAAAGCTTTTCACAGACCCGTTTCCGAAATGGAAAATGGGTATCTTTGGGTCCTGAGGTCATGGCGGACCGGGAGGGATTGTCTTCGCTCGCTCAGGCTGTGCTGGTTTTCAGAAATACTCCTCCGCATTTCTGATGGTAATGAAGTGTCGTGATGCACGACACGCCTGGAGGTCTTGTGCACTCGAATTTCGTTCGAACCACTCCCCCCAAAACACCACTACCCCAACCCTCGTTGAGAGCTGGGGTAGTGGTGGCGGACCGGGAGGGATTCGAACCCTCGATACCATTTCTGGTATACTCCCTTAGCAGGGGAGCGCTTTCGACCACTCAGCCACCGGTCCTTGGTGAAGTCGTTGTGGACGACGGGCGTAGTTGGAACATATCAGCGGGTTTTCGTCAAGTGGGATGCATCATTATCTGGCGTAATTTTCAGATAATGAAGATATGAGCATGTCACGTTTCTAGATTTGCATTGAGATTTGCAAATTGTCATGAACAGCTATTTTGCTAGTATAAATATATGCATCAGAACAAGTATAGGAAGACTCGTATCATTTGCACCTTGGGGCCGGCAACGGATTCGGATGAAATGCTGGAGAAGCTGATTATTGCTGGTGCGGATGTATTTCGATTAAATATGAGTCACGCGAAGCACGAATGGGTAAAAGATATTTGCCCACGAATTCGAGCAATTTCAAAGCGGCTGGATAAAAACACGGGAATCTTGTGTGATCTTCAGGGGCCGTCGATTCGAACTGGAGATGTGGATGGCGAGCTCAATTTGCATACAGGGGATACGGTGGAATTCCGAAGAGAAGGGTCAGAGCCAAGCGCAGATTTAACAACTACGGTAAACTATGAAGGCTTGATGGCGGATGTCTCGGTAGGGGATCGGCTCATTGTGGATAATGGGAATTTGCTCATGGAGGTAAAGGAGACTCTTGGAGATCGTATTATCTGTGAAGCCAAGACAGATGGCACTATGGGCAGCCGGAGGCATATCAACTTGCCGGGTGTGCGGCTTAACTTGCCGGCGCTAACGCGTAAAGATCATCAGGATCTCGCTATGGCATGCGACTGTGGTGTTGACTTTATTGCTGGTTCGTTTGTGCGTGATGCAGATCATGTTAGAGAGCTTAGAGGGGCTATGATCGAACGTGGAGGCGATGCCCACATCGTTGCCAAGATTGAAGACCAGGAGGCTGTAAGAAACATTGATGGTATTATTGCGGAAGCCAATTTGATTATGGTGGCACGTGGTGATCTCGGGATTGAGGTAAATATTGAGGAGTTGCCAATTATACAGCGTAAGATCGTCAAGCGCTGTATGGAGTTAGGGACTCGAGTTATTGTGGCCACGCACATGCTTGAATCGATGTTAATCAACCCTTTACCAACACGAGCTGAAGTGACCGATGTCTCAAATGCTGTGTTTGAGGAAGCGGATGCCGTGATGCTGAGTGGTGAGACAAGTGTAGGTAAATACCCTGAGGAGTGTGTAGATATCTTGGATCGCATTGCACGCAGGATCGAACGCAGTGGAGGGCTAGGGTATGGAAAGGATGCAAAATTGACATCTGAGCGGCAAAAAACTATACGCTCGGCGATTCTACTTGCTGACTCGATTGCAGATGCTCGTATTATTGTATTTACCCGCCGAGGGAATATGCCCGTGCAGACGGCTCTATTGAGACCGCATTCAAGTATCCACGCCTTTGCGCCTGATGACGCAACGTGTCGGAAGGTAAAGCTTGCTCGTGGCGTAGTCACTAGGCAGGTGAGTTTCGATGGCGGGCCTGACGTCGTGCTAAAGAGATCGATTGAGATGTTGATAAGCGACAAAGTCGTTGAGAAAGGAACACCGCTGGTGGTAATCTCTGACATGGTTCAAGAGGGCCGAGTAGTAGATTCTGTCCTATTAATTCACGCCTAACTAATTGGACAATGTGTAATTCTCAATCAGATAGTAATACAGGAAGGTGGTTTTTGTGCCTGATCGCTATAAGTATTCTCGCGATGGGCTTTGTTTTTGGGTGGTTGTTACTTAGGAGTTACCAGAATGCATCTGCTACACGTGATTGGAGTGAGGAGCAGACTGTTATTTTGCGTTCGGCTGTCGAACAGCGACAGATCTTGGGTTCGCCAATCGAGTATCGATTTAAGATACTGTATGGATATGATTTTCAGAATGAGAGCTATACATCGGACAAGCTATCGATACGCGGTTCAAAGTGGAGTAAGCAACAAGAGACTATTGTTGATCTTGCGGAAAAATATCCTGCTAATTCGTCACATGTAACTTGGGTTAATCCGGATAATCCAACAGAAGCTATTTTGGAGCACGACACAAAAGCGGCGGGCTACACCCTATGGTTCCCTGCGCTTTTTATCGTAGCTGGAGGTGGTATGATTTGGGGCGCTTTCAGGGGTAGTGCCTAATCATCTACTCTTTGACTTCTTCCGCACGAGGTGGCTTCCGGTAAATGGGATCATTTTTGCCGCGTGAAGTTTTAGTGAAGACGGTGGTTTGCCACTCGGGGCTGGTTAGACTGCCCTTACCTTGGAATTGGAAAAGCCCCATTAGCGGGCGAAGCGGAATGGCAAACAGGCCGAGGAGACCGCGGGCATTCATTCGCATGGTTATGTCGATGACCTTTTTTTCTAGATCTATACTACCTTCTCCTGTGAATTTGAGAGAGCGGGTGTTAGCGAGAAAATCATTTGAGTAAAGCACACCGCTACGTATGTTGAACGTGCTTGATGCATCCTTTGCCGTTTCTTCCGTTGGGTTTCTCTTTCCAAGAACTGAGCCAACAAGCTTAGACATGGGACCTAGCATGGGCACAGAAAAGAGATTGCCTTTTTCTAGTGATAGAGATCCTTTACCGTTAAATGAGCGCATGTTGTTGTCTTGGCCTTCGAAGTCGATTCTCCCAGTCAGTAATCCCCGTTCAGCATTTCCAAAGTTATACAACTTGCCGATGTCCTTAAGGTGAAGCCGCTGCCACTGTATGCCGCCGCTGTATCGTGTGTGTAAGGGATCAGATGTGAGAACTTCTAATTGACCACTACATGAGCCATTGAATGATAGGAACGAAAGCTTGTCGATGTTGACGCGGCCGTTGCTGATTTTCACATTTGCTTTGAGCCGACGAAGTGTGAGTGATTCCTCGAGAAATTTATAATTCATACTGCCTTCGTTGTTAACAGAGATATTGAAATCGGTGCGCTTACCATTTTTGCCAATGTCGAACTGCCCAGTCGCCCGTAATGACGGTGGACGATGGAACTTATAGTTCTCAACATGGTTTGCCACATTGGGCACAAAAAGACGTACGATTGGTGCTGGCCATGCGGTGCCGCGAATATCATTGATGCTGACGATATCTTCATTGCGGTCTACGCTGATAGATTTTATTGATACGTGTGCAGATGTAGGGCCACCGTGTTTTTTTCGTAGCATATAATCGCGATAGTCAAAATCCGCTATGATGTTTCGATAAGTTGATCTCGTGGCGTTCATTTCAAAATCCCCAGCCAGCTCGTGAAGTGGCACTCCCCGATAAATTATGTTAGATAGCTTTAATTTGCCTGTAGATGACCAGTCAGTAAGATTGTTTTTATCGATAGTTCCGGCTGCATGGATCTGAACATTTGAGGATTCGCCAAATTTCACCTGCTTCAGTGCGTTCTCAATGGGAGAGTCGCGAACAAATGGAATATATGCGTCAATAGGAAGATCGGAGTCGACCTCGTATCGGATATCGTCGTTTTTCACTAAGATGCGTCCGCTTAATTCGCCACGGGGATGAGCTGCTCGTAAGCCGGTTAGAAAGATATTATCGTCCCGTGTGGAGAAATCTGTTGCTAGTGATTTGAAACGGCTACCAAGACAGGAAAAATCATCAACTTTGGCTGTGCCGGAAATGTATAAATCCGGAGTGAAGTTCTTATCAAAACTGATGGTTCCTGTGCAGTCTATACGGGGTGAGGTAGAGAAGGTAAGCTGCTGCAAGATATCGTAGCCGAACATGTTGCGCGCTAGTCGTTGTAGGTGAAGGCTGCTATTTGCTTCAAACCTACCGCTGCTTAATGATGTATGGTAATCAGCGCGTGCTGTTATTTTTCCTGATTCATCCTCGAGCTCAAACTTGTCAAGTGTGATTAAACGATGATTATAATCACCCTTGAATTTGATGTTCCGAAGGGTGATTCCTCTAGATTCGAGTTCTTTTGCCTGGAAGACAAAGTCAAGTCGTATTGAATCGGGCTTATCGATGTCACCTTCGATATAAAGTTTGAGTAATGGGGGTTTTTTTTCAGGCCACGACCATTTTTTAATTTCTTGAACGATACGTGCAATTAAATTAATCCGCGCAAGGCGCATATCTTTTGTGTTATCATTTGGTTTGGTCGATCCTAAGTTGCTACTCCAGATGCGGGCATCAATTTCCATTTCAATGCCAGCAATAAACCCCGAAATATTACGCGCTTCTACAGTTCGTTTATCAGGAAAATGCATATTCCCTGAGAGTTTTTTGATGACGATGCGAGGCCCACTAGGTTCCTCTGGATCGATGGGTATGGAGGCCATTGCATCTTTTAGTTCGACCTGATTGACACGTACGATACCTCTCATCAATTTGGTTTTATCGACGTTGATAACAAGATGTTCAAGCGTCGCAATTACCTCCTCACGGTCGCTATTAGCATAGATTTGCACGCCGCTGGCGAGTAGTCCTTTCGTGAGCGAAATTGTCAATCGGTCGAAGTCTGAAACGATTCCAAAATTTTCTAGTTCGTTGGCGATTTGAGCACGCCATTGTTTGTTTGCGCCCGATTGATTTAAATAATAAATACCGCCTACCACCAAGCCAAAGCCCGACCCAAAGACTAGGATGAGAAAGAGTCTCAGGTAGTAGAGAATCTTGCGGCTTAACATGATGATTTTAGCGTAACCGAAAAATATAGAGGGTGCAAGACGGGGCTTGCCATGGGATTTTACCCCGCAGCAACTAGTTCATGTTGTGACCGTCGTCGATTATTTCTCCAGCTTCGATGGCGGTGATGCGTTTTTGTTCTTCTTCGTGCGAGTGAATTTGCAAGCTTACATGAATATCATCTCGACTTGCTGCGGCTTTAACTACGTTGCGGATAGCGCTGGCGGTAAATCCGTTACGACCAATTAGCACGGCGACGTCCGATTGAGCTACAACGAGGCGGAAACGAATGTGTTTGTCATCGGTCTCTGTAACGCGGAGTTGTGCCTGCTCTGGGTAATCTACGAATTGTAACGCGATAAACTGGAGAAAGTCTTTAATTTGTTTGGTGGTCTCTCGCATATGCATAGTGTGGAATCTTACTGGTTAAATGTCGAGAAAACTCAAGCATGCTAAGTGAATTTGCGATCTTAGCGTGTTAGGATTGACCAGTTATCCATCATCAACTAGGTAATTTACTTGTTTGTCAGTAACGGACAAAAACAGCTAGCAGAAGCAACACATCATGAGTTTAGAAAACCTCGCCATTGCAAAGACAGATGACCTACCGATTGTGCACGAAGGTGGCGTCCACAGTGGAAAAGTACGTTCAGTATATTGGCTGACAGCTGAAGATAGCGCTAGGATCATTGAGGAACGTGGCTATAATGTGAGTCTAGGCACTGAGTTGGCAGTTATGGTCATTAGCGACCGGATTTCTGCTTATGAGATCATCTGGAGTGGAGAAGACAACCTGCTTGGAGTTCCTGGTAAGGGAGCTTCACTGAACGCCACAGCTCTTCATTGGTTTGAGAAATTTGAAAAAGAAGGTCTTGCTGGTAATCATATTTTGGAGTCGCCGCACCCCTTAGTATGGATTGTGCAGAAGGCAAAGCCTGTTATGGTGGAGGGAATTGCTCGTCAGTATATTACTGGAAGTATGTGGCGCGGATACGAGCGAGGCGAGCGAGATATTTGCGGTATTTCTCTTCCTGAAGGACTTAGCAACGGAGCCAAGCTTGATGATCTTATGATCACACCATCTACCAAAGGTATTCTAAAAGGGATACCCAGAGTCCCTGAGAAAGATGATGTTAACGTTTCTCGCCAGCAGATTCTTGATCATTATGAAGCATTTGCCTTTAAATCGGCCGAGGATGTTGCCAAATATGAAAAACTTCTATCTGAAGGTTTCAAAATAATTTCTTCCCAATCGGCAAGTGCTAATCAGTTGCTAGTGGATACCAAATTTGAGTTTGGTTATGTGCCAAACGCATCAGGAGATGGTTTTTCGATGATCTATATTGACGAAGTTGGCACGTTGGATTCATCGCGTTACTGGGACAGGCAGGCATACATTGATGGTGATATAGTGGAAAACTCGAAAGAGATGTTCAGGAAGTTTCTGTGTGATTCTGTACCTGAAGCGGATGTCCTTTTGAATAAAGAACGTATGGAAGAGCGCGAACATTTTGGGGACACATTCAAAGTGCCCGTCGAGGCTATGATGGCAACAAGTGATCTATATAAGAGCACAGCACAAGAGCTAACCGGCCAGCCTGTTCCTGAAATCATCCACGCTCGGCAGGAAATTTTAGATGCATTATCGGGCTATGGAATCGTCGAGTAATCTGACTTAACTCATAGCTAGAGCTTGGCCAACGAAGTCGAGTAACTCTTTACGTCCCAAACTGGTTTTTGAGGAGCAGGTAAAACAGCGCGGCAATCCTTCGCAAAACTCCTCCATGGCGGACATAAATGCCTCCATATTGATTTTCATTGTGCTGTTTTTAGTTTTATCAGCCTTGGTGAATACCAGCACGAATGGAACACCACATCCCACCAGCCACTCAGTAAACAGCAGATCGATGCGCTGCGGCTTCAAGCGTGTATCGATAAGCACGAACACACAGCTCAGATTCTCGCGGTTTACCAAGTAATCGGAAACGAATTCATGCCACTTGTTGCGCTCTTGCCCTGATGCTTTTGCATACCCGTATCCGGGTAAGTCTACCAATGACCAATTACGGTTAATGGTAAAAAAGTTGATCAACCGTGTGCGTCCTGGTTTGCTGGAAACGACTGCCAGATCCTTTTTTCCAGTTAGCATGTTGATTAGCGATGATTTACCCACATTTGACCTACCAATGAAAGCAAACTCACGTAACGCTGATTCTGGACAGCCTTCAAGATCTGGAGAGCTTAGCTCAAAGGTTGCTGATTGGATTTGCATGACCTGTGATGGACTAGCTGGCAGGTATTTTGCAATGAAAAAAAAGGGCCGTAATAGTTGATATTTTGTCCGTAATGATATAAAATAGAATTCGTGGACAAAATAAAGACTCTTAACCTACGTAATCCGGATGTTCTTGTTCAAAGAATAGGAAGTCGTTTGCGCCGCCAGCGATTGGCTAAAGGAATGACTCAATATGAGCTCGCAGAGCGTGCCGGTGTCAGTCAGTCCACACTCAAGCTTATAGAGCACGAAGGAAAAGGCTCGCTGCAACGCCTTGCAAAGATTGCCGTAGTGCTTGATTTGGATGGTGACCTGCGAGAACTATTTGCAGGTAATAGGGCATTTGACTCTATCGATGCCGTTCATCTTAGTTCACGTAAGCGCGCCCCCCAACGCAAGAAAAACTAATATTTAACCTATGAAAATAGAAGTCACATACCTTGGAGAAGATGAAAAACAACTGGTTGGCCACCTCGCTGAGTCCGAGGATGGTCGGATATTTTTTGAATACGATCCAAGCTGGCTATCTCGTGGTCTAGAACTATCACCCATCTATCTGCCGAATGAGATACGAGGTTCGGTTAGTACTCCTACACCTGCATTCGGCTCCTTGTTTGGTTTATTTGCTGATAGCCTTCCTGACTGGTGGGGAGAACAAATGATGAAGCGAATCTTCACGGAAAAGGGAATCCCATGGGGCAAGGTGACAGCGTTACAGAAGCTTACTTGTACTGGTGGTCATGCGATGGGGGCTATCGGTTACCAGCCTCCAATTTCATCGGGAAGCTTTCGTGATGAACTGACAGTGGAAGTGGCAGAGCTCGTGAGAAATGCGCACTCGTTTTTGCATGGGAAAACAGATAATATGTTGCCTGGATTTTTGCGTTCTGGACTTTCGCCTGGAGGCGCGCAGCCTAAAGTTTTGTTAGGATTTAACGAAGATTTTTCCCGTGCCATGGCGGGTGGTGGGCATCTGCCGAATGGTTTTGAACGTTGGTTGCTTAAATTTGATCTTGATAGGGAATACGATCATGGCAGGGAGGAGTATGCCTATTCTGTGATGGCCCGAGCAGCGGGTATCCGAATGGCGGAAACACACTTGTTAGAGTGCGCGGATGGGGCGTGCCATTTTTTATCAAAGCGATTCGATCGTCCTGGTAGTTCGCGACGACACGTGCACACGTATTCAGGACTGACTCATACATTGGTTCGATCAGGTATGGAGTATGGTGAGCTTATGGATCTTGCTCGTGTGCTGACAGGTAGTGAAGTTGAAGTTGAAGAGGTGTTTCGGCGTGCTTGTTTCAATGTTCTTGCAGGTAATGATGACGACCACGCGAAGAATCATGCTTTTATTATGGAGCCCAGCGGGCAATGGAAAGTATCTCCAGCATATGATTTAACCAGTACGTCAAACCCACTAGTTTCGGGCATGCGTGCAGCATCTGTTAATGGCAAGAGCGTGGGGGTAGGGCGAGCTGATTTGAAACGTCTTGGAGAATCTCAAAGCGTACGACGAATTGATGATATCATTGAGCAAGTGCTCGCTGCGATCAAAGATTGGGATCGTTGGGCGAGCGAGTCAGGATTAGCCAGATTCAGAATCAATCAAGTGCGGGAAGAAATGCCCGGAACAGACATGTAATTATCCAAAGCTTCTAAAAAAGAAGTAGCTGGTCAATTCCCCAGCTTATGTATCGGCTGGTAGATCACTCTTCTTCTGTACCACCGAGCGTCACGTTGATGTTGTACTTATTTTGTAGGTGTGAGTGGGCTATGCTGGCTTGGCGGGATTTTGGATAGCGCTTGCAGGTGAGTTGAAATGTGCGAATAGCTTTTTCCTTCTCCTTGGCCTCTTCGTATGTGAAGCCAATTTGCAGAGTGGCTTCGGCGGCTGATTTTTCCGCAATTTTGATTTGTTGGTAGAGTATTACAGCATCTTTTTGTTCGCCGAGACGACGGTGGCATTTGGCAATCGCAAAGTAGTCGGAGGGGAAGCGGTCGATTTGGCGGTAGCAGGCGATGGCTTTTCCCCAGTTAGAGAGTTTTTCGTAGCATCCTGCAATCGACCAAAGATAGACACCTGAGTTGTCGCCATCGATATTGATCAATTCGCGAAAGATATCGATCGCTTTGGTGATATTCCCTTCCTTGAGGAACATGTCAGCGATGTGTTTCAGTCCGGCTGCCTTGTCATCGAACTCGCCGTAGATCCGGCGGGCGTCATTAGGTTTTTTTCGTGCAATATACCAGTTCGCAATGCGGCCACGCAGGTTGTCGTTCATACCTGAGAGTTGGCCGATTTCTTGGTAGACTTTCATTGTTTCGCTGGGCTGTCCGAGAGTATTGTGTAGATCGGCGACTTGGTAGAGAAACTTGGTGGTGAGTTTCGGTCGGACGGTAGTTTCAGCTCTAAGTTTACTGATGATTTGGTCGCCAAGTTTGAGGGCTGCAGCTTTGGTTTTAGGCTCTCTGAGCAGGTGGTGGACGGTCTGGGTGGAAAGGTTGTAGACCTGATCGAAAAGAGCGGCCCCGGTGTAGGTGGTGGCTAGGGCTTTTTTGCCTTCGTCGAGTTTCTGGGCAAAGCAATGCAGTTTAGCGAGTTCGTGGCAGGCCGTGATGCAGGCTTGTTGAGAAGCTTTGGTTCGTTTTACTATGTAGGTGAGTTCGTTAAGCAGCCTGAGGCGTTCTTCCATGTCATGGTGGAGACGAGCGTAGTGGAGTAGGTCTAGTCGCGCGCGGATGGCGATTTCATGGTTGGGGTATTCTGTAATGAGGAACCGAAATGATTTCTGGGCGTCCTTGACCTCACCCATGGTGCGATAGGCAGATCCCATGCAGTAGGCGGCGATGGTGGCTTCGTTGGATTTTGGCCAGTAGTCGATCACTGATTGAAAACCGTCGCGTAGGGCGGTTTTAGGTTTTTTTAACTTCATCATTGTGTGGCTCCACATCAGTTGGGCGTAGGGTGCACCGGGGCTTTTTTTATAGAGGGTAAGAAACTTTTCGTACTCGGCCAAAGCGATTTTATGTTTGCCGCTGAGGAAATGTTTCTCCGCGATCTTGATCTGGTAGCGTTCGACTTGGCGCATCTTTTCGAACGTTTTGATGTTGATTTGTTGCAGGCTCGATAAAGCTCCTTCAGTCATTGAACTGGCGGAGAGAAATAGAATTAGTGCGAGAGAGCGCATCGTTATTTTTTGGTTCTTTCTAGCCACTTGTTATATTCGGCGTGGGCGTAGTAGATGATATTCACGCCAAGTTGGTAGCTAGACTCCCACACCTCGCGCGGGACGCCGGAATGTCCATCGGCCCAGGCATCACCGATATCCCCCGGATGGTAATACGCGACCAATCGACCGTCAACGACCCATCCAAGAGCGTTGGATCGGCCGTGTGGGGCGACGATCGGGAGGCGGGGCAGCGGGTAGGGTATGCGGTGGATCGTGTGGTCGAGATAGACTGAGATGGGTTCCACTCTCGGGAGGATATTTTTCATGATCGAAACGAACTGACCTTCCCAACCGGAGCTACCTCCGTTGTCGCCAAAGAGCATGCCGTGACATTCTAACAAATAGTTGCGCATGATTTTGATTTCCTTAGCGCTCAGGATTATTTTTTGTTGGCCCGTCATGTAAACCATGGGCGGGCTTTTTCGTGGTGGAAAACTTTTGAGTCGACCGATCTCCATCGGTTCTGGCCGATCACTCACTGGGTGGCCGGTACGAATGCCGTACTCGGTGAGTAGATTAAGATCGGCGCCACGGTTCATGTCCTGTTGCCAGTCGCCGCCGTCGTATTTCAAGCGGATGAAGCGTACTTTTCCACGTATGGTGCCAGCAGAGAATCCAGCTCCATCGCTTTTTCCCTGGCCGATTTTATAAAGGTGTTCAGTGACTTCGAGGACCTGAAGCTTCACGTCATCAATAGGCGGTGGGTTAAAGAGTATGCTGCTGTAGGGGTTGATTACGTATTTCTTTTTGATGATTTTTTTGATTTTAACGATCTGCTTAAGCTGTTTTTCTTTGCCTCCTCCAAGTGGGGCCTCATAGATGCTACAGCCGGTAAGGCGTGACAGAACCAAGGATATCAGCGCAAACGTAAAGGTATAGCTGATGAGGGTGAATATGGACTGCCGGAGTTTGTTGTTTTTTTTGCCAAAGTACCAAGCGACTAATTGGCGGGGATCCCATATGCGGTTTTTATGAGTTGGTTCGGGTGTGCGTTTAGTTGCACGATCGATCCACCAGATCGCCCATATGAGCCCGAGAAAAAACGCTACAGCGATACCGATCTGGTTGACAGTTTCTGCCAGAGAATACGAGTGATTGAGCAGAGGTAGGTAGGCAATGAGTTGCCATAATGGAATGTAAGAAATGCTCAGAATGGCGCGGCGCGTAATGATAGATGATGCCCTATGCCTGCGAATCCAGTAATGACATACGGGAAGAGCTGATAGAAACCCAACTAATAGAGTCCACTTTTCAAATCGAAACCAGACGTAGGAATCGACCCAAAACAAGCACCACAGAGCCGTGTAAATCACGGTGAGTGGGATGGCCAGATGCGCGCGCATTGGTGGGTGATTATGAATTACTCGAGGTCCTTAAGGAAGTTGTCTTCCCCCCCCTCAAGCGGGTTAGTGTTGGTTGGTGCGAGTAGCTTGTCGTTGACGCCGAGAGGTGCCAGTTCGATAGGGGTTTTAATACCGGTGGCTTCGGGTGTTGAGTCAAGAGGTGTAGCAGGAGGGGCAGCAGTGCTGGCTGTTGTTACGGTTTCGGTTTTAGTGGGTGGAGTAGGTTCTTCACCGAAAAAATAAGGAATGGCGGTGAGTAGTAATAGGGTGGTAATGACTAAACCGAGGGATAGAATGATGGCGCGAAATAGCTGGCTGGATGCCACTACACCAAGCATTTCTTGGGGGCTCTTACCACGGAGCTCACTTAGGAATTCCTGAAGCTCCCGCACAGTAGCGTTGGAGTTGGTTTTGAGTTCGCGCAGGTCGGCATTGGTGCTGGCCATGGAGGTGCGGTCCGATGGGGTGGGGGCTGTTTTGCCTTTCATTGGTTAGTGGGATTGTCTTCGGGTTCAAGAATATGGATCAGGTCACCACCTGCCTCGCTAATTGCAGCAATAACCGGCTCAAAGTGTGATGCTTTCGCCTCTTTATGTACTTTTAAGAACACGTTGCGTTGGCCAGAGGAGCTATCACCTAGAATTCCGTTGAGCGCACCAGCAAGTTCGTCTGCTGAGGTTTCCTTGCCGTCGAGATAGATTTTGAAGCTTGAGTCGATGGAAACTGTGGCGAGAGGATTTGATGCTATTTTAACATCAGGCAACTTGGCGGGTTGCCATTGGATGTGGCTATCGTCTTGTGCGCGTGCCAGAATAACAAAAAAGATAAGTAACAGAAAACCTATGTCACCCATGGCGAAAGCTGGGATTGAGGCTGTTAGTTTTTTGCGTTGGATTTTCATTTGACGTTGATGGTCTTTTCCGATTCCAACTCGAGGGTGAGGATCCCGCCAGCTTGTTCGATGACTTGAGACACACGGATCCAGAGCGGGTAGGGTGTGTTTGGGGTGCTTTTCACCACGACAATACGATCAGCCTCAAGCGTCTTTTTTTGGAGGGCGGCTTTGATGCGCCGAGTGAACTCAGCGAGCTGTAGGGGGCTGCCATTGAGGACGATGTTGGTTGGAGTGATCGACACCTCGATGTTTTTACTCTGGTCACGCTGCTCTTTTTGCTCCTCTGTTTTCGGGAGTATTTGAGCGAGGCCTGTTTCAGGCTGTATCGCGGCACAAACAAGGAAAAATATAATGAGTATAAATGCGATATCCGAGCTGGCGCTGGCCGGCGGATCAATGAGCATTTTACCACGTTTCAGTTTCATGAGCTTTCTTTATCCAGTGTTAAGCGTAATGTGACAACCTCGATCATCTCAGCAGCCGAGGATTCCACCTGCAGCACAAAGTCATTGATGATGCCTGTGAAGTAGTTGAATGCCATATATGCGGGTATACCGACGATGAGTCCAAACGCGGTGGTAAGTAGTGCGACACGGATACCTGATGCGGCGGCCTGAACGATATTTTGCGTGCCGATGTTCGCCTCAATGTCGCCGAATGCGACAATCATGCCCTGAACGGTGCCGAGGAAGCCAAGCATAGGTGCGACCGAGGCGATGGTGGCGAGAATGGGTAGATGTTTTTCTAGGGCTGCGACAATGTTGATACCGTAATTTTCCATACTTTTGATGACTTGTTGCTCCATCTGTGCTGGGTCATAGTTGAGACGACGTAGTACAAGATACTTACGTAAGCCGCAGGATAGCACTGCGGGGACGGGGCCGCGTGATGCCTCACATAGCTCAAGCGACTTCTCGACCTCATCCTCGGAGAGCAGGCAGATGATGCTTTCGCGTAGTTCGCTGGCGTCGGTTTCGAGTAGTTTCAGGCTACGGTAGCGTTCGATGATGACGGCGATAGCCAGCACGAGAAGGGCAAGAAGAGGCCACATAAAGATGCCGCCTTCGAGGAGGAGCTTAAGGGCGCCACTTTCGAAGAAGCTGGCAGTTATGATTAGTTGAAGATTCATGAATTATTCGTCGAGATTAGCTTCGCGTTCAAATTGAGCCAGAAGTTCAGGCAGGGCAAGTCGTCCGCGAGAATATTTAGCGGCATCGCTTTCTGGAAAGTCCCAGCGGCAGCGATTGTAGCGGCGAAATGCACCTGGGATATTTTTGTCCATACGATAGCTTTCGCCAGCCCAGAAGAGTGCCTGAGCGGTGAGTGCCTGCTCTGGGAAACGTTTGACAAAAGCATCGAAGGATTCGCCTGCTTTGCTGAATTTTTCTTGCTTGTAGTGGCACTGGCCAATACGGAATGCCATTTTTGGTGACCACTCGTGGTTGGTGAACCGTTCGAGAAACTTTTCGCCAACAGACGCTGCGACGGCGTAATTTTGTTTTATGTAAAAATGCTCGTTGATACGCAGCATGACATTAGCGATAAGTGGACTTTTAGGGTATGTTCCAGCGAGGGTGACATAGGCTTCCAAGGCCTTGTCCAGCTCACCGGCTTCCTCGTGGCACTGGCCAAGCTTGTATTGTGAGTCTGGTGCGAGGGGGTGGTCTGGGTGGTTGTGCACGATAGTTCCGTAGGCGGCAATAGCCTCATCCCATGCTTTCATTTCCTGGGCGAACTGTCCGAGAAGATAAGAAATTCGCGGGGCGTATTTAGGGTTCGGGTAATCGTCTTGAAGTTCGCGCAGCACACGTTGGCCAGCGGCTAAATCAGCGGCTGATTCCTCATCGTGTTTGAGTCTGCGATGGCTCTTAAATAATTCAAAATAGCATTCCGCAATGTGGAATTGTGTTTGGATGGCGAGGTCTTCGTCTTTGTAGACTTTGCTAAACGCGGCCATCTCGCCATCAGTGCCGATGGCGACGGGAACCATGCATTCGATGATGGGTTTTCCCTCTAGAGAGTGAGGCACGTTATCGAGATAGCCTACAGTGATTTCGTCACCAAAAAACGCCTCGATTCTGCCGTTGAAATTCCCAGAAGTGGGTTTGGCATTAGCGAGTAGTGGAAAAGAGGCGCTGAAGACGCCGCTGTGGCTGAGTGTTTCCTCGAGTTCAATGGTTTCGTCCTCACCGCTGGATGTCACGACACGGACAAGGGCTTTGTCTCGGTTGTTTGAAATATCGCGGTCGGGGTCCTCAAGTTCAAGGAAGATTTTTTTACCAACATGAACGATTTCCGCGGGTTCGAGATATTCCGAGCCAGTGATTGCGAGAGTTGCGGCTGAAAATAGGGCAGCTGATGCTTTGACTGCTGTGTTTGATCCGTCTGGGCGGGCTTCATCATTGTAGCTTGCTGTGAAGATGTCGCTGCCGGCAATACTCAGCACGGCTAGGGTTGTGTTTGATTTGTCTGAACCATCGTCGAGCGAAGCTTTTGGGTTATCTTCTGCTGGTAAGATGACTTTTCCTAGTCCTGTTTTTGGCAATGATCCGTCTTCAGGGACCATGGGAGCACTATTTGTGTCACCTAGGAGGAGAGGTATTTGGCCGACGAAACGGCCTTCGAGTAGAGCTGGATTGCGGGCTTCAGATAGGTTTTCGTTAGAGCTGGCAAAGGCGCGGGACAGAACGCACTCGACCTGAACCTTGGCGCCTTGGCTGGTGATGACATCGACGAGGACCGTGCTTTTGGAATCCATTGCCCGGTCTGGATCAATGACTTCCACGGTGAGTGGAAGGCGATATTCAATCTTACTGACGTAGTCGCTGGGACGCGGCCTCTCGACTGGGATGAGCTCTGGCGCGCTATCACTTGTCTTGGCGCTGTCAACGATCTGGATGTGAGCCTTGGTGGGTTCATTGAGGAGGACAGCGGTCTCTCGGTGGTATGAGTGTCCTGGGAAGGTGTTTTGCCTATCGATATAGCCGAGATAGACTTTGTCTCCTTGCTTAACAACGATCTTACCTTCAGTGGGTTCAGCGGCGGTGTCGATCTCGGCGAGGAAGACACCAGATGATGCGTCTGTCTCGATGGCGGTGAATGTAATGGGAGGATTGGCACTCACTTGGACTTCGATTTTGACGGTGTCGCGTTCAAGGCTTGTATCGAGGTCAAAATCAACGACCTCGGCGACGATGCGCTCACCGGGTTCGATTCGGAGGAGTTCCTTGCGCGAGCCTTTGATGGAGCCCTTGCCGTCTCGCGAAAAGTCATAACTGATCGGGGTGATCTCGCCGTTATAGTAGGTGGCAGTTAGAGAGCGGGTGAGTAGTCGGTTGCGTTGCTCGGCACCTGCTGTGAGTTCGTCGAGATAGGAAGCTTTGACTGTGTCGCCGGGTGCTAGTTCCAAGGTGTTGTTGTTGGCTAGTTCGAGCACGTCGGCGGTTGGAGGTATATGTTTTTTTCCACCGCCGGAGATTTCGACATTGCTGATGGCGATTGCCTCGCCGCGGTATTCTAGGAATTCAAAATTAATGAAGCGTAGCGCAAGGGATGGCATTTTGAGTGTCCAGCGGTTTTCCTCTTTTATAATTTTGGCAGGCGGTGGCGGAGTAAACTTTTTGATGTCGGGCACTGCGCTGGTATTGAAGTCGGCAGCTACAAATGGGCGCGTGGTGATAGAAGAGGTCCGTTGATTTTCACGAGCGCGTTTCGCTCCTACGGATTTCACCTTGGGGCTGGCGACCGTGAAAATGGTGAGATCATGCACGCCGCGAGGAACAAAGAAGTCTACACTTTGATCGCCTGCGCTGACGGGTAGTTCAAGTCGACCATTTAGTAGCACGGCGGTGTGGACGCCAGATATTTCAACACGTAAAGCGCCGGAGCGTTCTTGCACGAACGGTCCAGACCAGACGAGAAAATGGGCGTCTTCTGTATCCACAGGTGCTTGCCAAGACAGAGTATCTACTTTCTTGATCTCGGTCGGGCTGGCTTTTTGTACGACATTGGCAATCTCTTTCCATGTGTATTTATCGCGTAGCTTTTTAGCGGGTGTTTTATAAATGCGCAGGTGCATTTCTGTCTCTGAAAATTTCAGTGGAGGGACATTGGTGTTGGCAGGAAACTGTCCGAGATTAAACCAAAAACGTCCGTCGTGACTACCGCGTATTTTCATGCGGACAGGCGCTTCTTGTTCAGGCTGTGGTGATGTTAGGGTTATCAATTCTGTTCTCCGCAGTTCTTTCATATCGATGGCGAGTGATTTTGGAGCTGCGCCATCAGGCTGGCTTCGCCATGCGGTATCGAGGGCATGATCGATCGCCATTAGCGGGCTGTGATCGAGGGCTGAATCGGACGCCTTAGCTCCTGCAGGGAGTTCGCCAGTTCGCGCCATGCCACGGAAGACACCACCGTGTATGCTTTCTTCCTCGATCATGAGTTCTACTTCGTCACCGCTGGATGAGGATAGCTTGACCTTCACCTTGTCTTGATCGGCAGTGAGGTCGCGGTCACCGTCTTTTACTTGCAGATAGATCAAGTTTCCGGGTTTGACTTGATTTTTGGGACGGGTGGTTGAGCGTGATTGTGGCTCTTTATTATCTGCGAGTTGCTTTTTTAAATCTTCTGTTAGTGATGGTTCGTTTTCGTCGATAATTTTGCTGCTAGCGATATCAAGTGATCCATCTGATGCTATGCGTAAGCGCGTGGTGCTAAGGAATTCAAACTTGAATTGTTTTTTGAATTTTTCTGGGTAATCGACGACGATGACATCTCCGCCAGTGACTTGGAGCACACCATCTCCCACGTCGGCAGTGCCCAGCATGGTAGGGAACTCGGTGAGAAAAATCCCTTTACCTGCACCGCCGCTTGTTAGAAAAGACTGTTCGCGATCATTCCCTGGTTCGGTGCGAACAATCACCGGGATACGTGTATCGCCGCGGCTGATGCCGAGGTCGGGGTCTTGGACGACAACTGAAAGTGCTTTACCGGGCGTGTGCCAGAGTTTCGATTCTTGGCCGAGGCGGCCCACGGCGCGCAGGGTCTCAAGCTGAGTAAGGAAACGCTGTTCGATGCCATAGACCTCCGCTAGATTGTAGAGGGTTTCGTTGGCGAGTGTATCATCTGGAGCGTTCTCTAGAACGGTGAGGAAAATTTTACGTGCGTTTTGGATATCGTCCTGACGTATGGCGAGTACTCCTTGAAGGAAACTGGCACGGATAGCGATAGCTGGATTGAGGTTCTTTGCGAGGTCAGCAAAAAGCGCTTCTGCCTGATCATAGACGCGTTGTGCCATGTAGGTTTCTCCGATGCCAAAGCGGGCTTCAATAGCTTCGGGCTGGTCTTTATAGATATTTAAGACCGTGGTAAATTCAGCGCGTGCGATATCGAATTGCTTAGCTCTTTGGTAGTTGCGAGCTAGTAAGAGTTGGACGCGTGATTTATCGCGGACGTCGATATTTTTCGACTCACTAAATTTGATGATCCATCCGCGCAGAATGTCCTCGGCGCGTTCGTGATCTTTTTTTGTTCCTTGGGCGATGTGGGTATTTGCGGCAAAAAGGAGAAGTTCGACTGGAATTTCGTGTCGGTGTTTATCGAAGAGCTGTTGATTGGTGTAGTATGATTGCTCTGCAAGATTGTCCTCGCCGAGGCGGAGGTGAAGGATGATTTGTAAAAGCGGTGCTATCGGGCTGTCGGCTGGAATATCTGAACTTAGGCTGCCCATTTTCCCGTAGGCATTGCGGAGGAGGTCACGAGCTGCTGTGGTTTCGGAATTACCAACTGAGCGCACGGTATTGAGTAGGCCGTTGAGAATAGTGATGGCGAGAGGGAGGTCAGCGCGGGCTATAGCTGCCTGTGCGTGTGGGTAAATACGTCTCCAAGATTCGTGGTGTTGCCCAGCCTGTTGAATAAGTTTTTGTGCATAGAGGAGGCGGTCCATTGACTTGGGTTTAGTGTCGATGAGTTCGATGCCTGCTTCGCTACTTATGCGACCGAGTCGGAGGTCACGAACGATACGGTAAACGCGGTTTTTTTTCTCCTCTGTCCAGTCCTTCGAATTGGCATTGCGTGCCGTTTCTATCCAGCTGCGAGCAGGCCATTCTCCCATACCCCATGGTCGTAAAGGATGTTGGTCGGCGCGCTTGCGTGAATTTTTTAGTAGTGCATCCATTGCGTCTATTTTACCCGCACGGAAATATATGTTGGCAAGGTCTGCGGTGTAGATTCCGTGGTGATATTTATTTGTGGTAGCGCGTGACTGAAGGAATCTTTGTGTATCGGCAGGTTTAAGTGTGGATGCGTAACGACGGGCGCAGGACACGTATTCTAAATTATTAGGATCGATATCCATGTGTGACTTCCACCAATTGATGGCTTCGGTTTTCATGCCAAGTTCGTTCATGATATCGCCAATACGGGTGCAGTATGCGGATCGGTGAGCGCTTAGTTCTAATGATTTATTGATCCAAGGTAGTGCCTTACGGATAATATTTTTATCTTTTGTTTCTATCAGCCGAAGCCAAGTGTCATAGTGGGTAGGAGCTGGGGGAATACTGAGGAGGTGGCGAGCAGCTGTGGCCTTCATTGCAGCCATTTCTTTTGGGGCGCTGTAGGCTGCGGCATCCATCCACCTCACAGCGGCGTTGAGGTCACTGGGGAATTCTTTGCAGAGTGATTGGTAGTGGCTGGCGGAGCTGGCTTTGGATTTCCCCCCGAGGTGATTTCTGTACACATAGGCGAGGCGGGATAGCACGAGGTATCGCTGTGGTTTAGTGAGTTTTTGCTGAAGAAGTTTTTTGCATGCTTGTCCTGACTTCCCGCCATTTTCTTGGATAGTTTTCCAGAGTTTAGTGTTTGGTTTATTGTGGTGAGTTTTTCTAGCTGCCAGCCATATACGATGATGTTGTTTATCTTTCGGAGCTCGTTTCCAGATATGTTTTTGGAATTCCACGAGGTGGGGAAATTGTTTGGCGCTTGCGCTGACGGCAGCGAGGCTTATTCGAAAGCTTTCTTCGCCGGTGGCTGATGTATAGAGGACGCCTGTAATTTCTGCTGACCAGCTATCATTGCTGGGAGTGTTTGCGAGGTATTCGAGCGCCATACGGCGGGCTTTGGCTGTGTTCTTCATGCCGTCGCGATAGACGTCGATGGCGAGAATGGCTCGCAGAATACCTGTTTTTTCAGGATTAAGTGCAATCAATTTGAGCAGTCCTTGCTCAGCACGCTGATGGTTTTTACCGCACCAGCGAACGTAGGCGCGAACGAGGTCACTGGTCACGTTTTTACTCAGAATACTTTCTGCAATAGCGAATGCTCTCTGGGTATCTTTGGCCTTGGCTGCAGCTTCGGCGGCTTGGGCGAGTGGGGTGTAGCGGTCCTCGCGATAGGGGTAGGCTTTGAGATAGCGGCGGGCTTCGGCCTCAATGTCAGCCGGTGCTTTGGCTGCATTTATCATCGCTTGAATCAGATTACGGTGAATGTCGTCTCTATTTGAGACGAGTGCTTTACGGAATGATTGAATTGCATTTTCGTATTGCCCGAGGCGGGCTTCGAAGCGTCCAGTCCGAAGCCAGAAGTCAAGTTTTTCGGTTTTATTGAGTGGGGTATTGCGACGTGCAAGAGTTTTACCGATCTGTAGTCCCTCTGCCCATTGTTCGGACCGTTCAGATGCATACATGCCTTGAAGCCCTATATCTGTTAGTATGGGTTGAGCGGGTAGCTTCACCACCATGGTCTTCGCGAGATTTGACGCTTGTTTATAGCTTGTTCCGTTATTGGCTTTGATAAATAATTTTAAGGCTTGGACACCCTGTTCAGCAGCCCCGCCATTTTCCCAGATTGAGCGCCGCTGGGCAGCGGCGAGACTACTGCGGCCAGTGTGTTGGTAGGCAGAGGCTATGTGGTCACGGACCTTGTTCGTGAGGGTATGGTTAGGAAAGATTTCAAGAAATTGGCGTCCGGTGATGATGATGTCGTCGTGACGTGCTGTGATAGCATAGCCGTGCATGAGTTTGAGCATCATGGCAGCCCGACGTGGGTGTTTTGTTTGGGAGCGTGAGAACTTGCCTGTGACACGAATTAGTCCGAAGACCTGCTCGGTCTCCCAATAGATATCCGCCAGCTCGAGCATGATCTTCGCGCCGCTGGGTGATGACTCGGTTGTTTCTTTGAGTTGTGCTTCAAGGTCAGTAGCACGATCGGCGTGAGCTGTTAGGCTTAGTGCGGCAACGACGACGAGAAGGGGTAGATATGTTTTCAAAATCCTGCTTTTTTTAGTGCTTCAACAATTTTGTTAGCCTCTGATGCAATTTCGCTCTCGGGATAATCGTTGATGAGTTTTTCAAACTTTTTGCGTGCCTCAGGTTTGCGGTTTAATTTATAGAGGCATCGACCATAGTTAAAGAGAATGACATCGAGGAAATTGGCATCGGGGTAATCTGAGAGTACGTTCTCGAAGACGTCTATGGCTCGTGAGTAATCTTCCTTCTTATAATAGAATGCAGCCATCTTGGCCACGGCATCGCCAACGCGGCCTGAGTCTGGGAATTGTTCATACACTTTTTGATAAGCAAGGAAGGCTTTATCGAAGAGTTGGGCTGACTGATTGGCAGGGGCTCTAAGAGCCATGGTTTCGTAGCATTTGGCGGTAAAAAACTGGCCTTCGCCGCGGAGTGGACTGTTGGATAGCTTGGCAATACTTGAGTATAGACTGATGGCACGGGTGAAGCTCATACGTTTTCTTTCGACGTGGGCTTGTTGCAGCATCGCCTCGTCGACGTATGAGCTTGTTGGGAATTCTTTGAGCAGGCGACGGCTCATGCCAAGTGCGAGATCGAGTTGGTTCATGGCAAAGTAGATACGCCAGAGTTGCACATAGGTTTCCTCGAGAAGCTTGCCTCCAATCTTGCGCGCTTGGGTATGGATTTTTTCGCAAACTTGAAGGGCCTCTGTGTATTTAAGGTCGGCTTTTTCGTTAAGGCCAAATTCTTTGTAGTAATTACCGACCTCGGTGAGTGCTGAGGCGGTGCGTAGTTGGGTTTTGAGGCGCAGTTCCTCGTCGGAGATTTCGGTACGGGTCACACGGACTTCACCTAAGTTGCCCTCGATGATTCGAGTTTCGGCAGTGCGAACAATGGTGTCTTTGCTGAGGTTCTGGTCATCGCGGTAGACAAGTCGTATAATCTGTCCGGGTTGCCCTGTGAGCGTGCCATGGGCGCTGCCTAGCCGAAGCGGGATGGCCAAACGGAAAGTGCCTCTGCGTTCCTGTTCCCGCAGGCTGACAGGGATCGAGCGCACCATGAGAAGTGGATTGATCTGAGATTTTAAGTCCTCACCATCCGTATTCTCGGTGAGTTCTCCGCTAGCGACACGTTTGGCGAGTTCATCATCTATTTCGTCGCTCGTTTTTGGGCGGAAAATTTGTATCGTGGCCTCGATTTGATCGGCCTGATCGCTGACGTCATGGTCCGCATCTGTGATTTGGAGGTGGAGAGGTTTGCCGAGGACAGCGGCGGGTAGGTTTCGTTGGTAGGAGCCATCAGTGATACGTGCGACCCCATTGCCAACCACCATAACCTGCTTGAGGCGTTTTTCATTAAAGCCTTTTTTGGCAGTATGGGCATCGACATAAGTAATAGTGATCTGATCGTTACCACGGACTTCTAGGATTCCATTACCAGGAGTGGCTTCATTTAGCTCGGTGGAGATACGACCTAGGGCGATTCGAGCATTGCGCCCAACTGGATCACAAAAGAGTGTTTCCTTGTCTCCGCCTTTGGTTTGGCAGCTAATTTTGATACGGGTTCCGGGTTCTAGAATGGCGAAGTCCTGATCATCGATCCTAACATAAAGACGTTTCCCTGCTTCCACTTTTTCGATCAGTGAGTCCTTGGCCGAGAGCGCGGTGCCAACTTTTTCGAGGGCTTCGATTGCTCTGCTGTAGTGGTTTAGTTTGAAGTGGCCAAGGCCTATATAGTAGTAGGCTTCGTTGACTTCTGATGAATTTGGAAACTGCTTGATGACATCGCGCATGATACTGAAGCATTTCCCGTAATTTCCACCTTCATAAAAGCAGATGCCGGTGTTCAGAAAAGCATAAGAGCGTTGTTTATCGTTTTCATTGCTGTCGGTTGTGGCGGCCTTAAAATGCAGGCGGGCTTTGTCGAAGTCTTTGATTTCCTTGAGGAGATAATCGCCGAGTCGCAGATGGGCATCGAATCGAATTTGGCTGCGCGGGTATCGTTCCACGACTGAATTCCAAATTTCGAGTGCTTTTTGGTTCTCTCCGAGTTCAATACGGGCATCACCTGCTTGCAGGAGTTTCCGCGCGGATCGATCCTCAATGATAGATCCACGCTCATTAATTTTAGCGGGCTTTCCAGTCGTTTGAGCGAAGAGGGGGAGCGCCAGAAAGAGGGGGAGTAGAAGGCGGGGGATGGACTTACACATTTTTTTGCTATGCGAACAATTCGTGGATGGGTGTGGCTTCTTTGCGGACGAGGCGCATTGGGCGACCTTGAGGAGTTTCGAGTTCTTTTTTCATATCAATTCCGAGAGCGTGGCAGAGAGTAGCGTGGAGGTCGGCGACTTTGACAGGCCGCTCGGCTGGTGCCATTCCATCTTCGTCGGATGCTCCCACGATCGTGCCTCCTTTGAGACCGCCGCCAGCCATCATGCAGCTGAAGCAACGTGCCCAGTGATCGCGTCCGCCGCCATCGTTGATACGTGGTGTGCGCCCGAATTCACTGAGAACGACGACTAGTGTTTTGCTGATCATGCCATTCGCTTTGAGGTCAGAAATGAGAGAGGCGATGGCGGGGTCCATAGTGGCACCGTGGTTACGCATGGCTTCAAAAATATTGCCATGATTATCAAATCCGCCGCGATTCACTTGCACAAATCGGACTCCTTTTTCAACAAGGCGTCGGGCTAACAGTGCGCCGCGACCAAACTCAGTATTACCGTATTTTTCGATCGTTTTAGGATTTTCTTCATCAAGTTCGAAGGCTTTTAGGGCTGGGCTTTCCATCAGGTTGACGGCGTCCTTGAGAGCGGTTTGTGATGCTTTTAATTCGGCGGCTCCTTTCTGGGTTGTATTGCGGCGATTCATTTTTTCGAGGATTTGTAGCCTCTGCATGCCGCGTGCGTGGCTGATGCCCTCTGGGAATGAGAGATAAGGGTCTTTCTGGCCTGGACGACCGACAAAGTAGGCTTCGCATTTCTGTCCTAGGTAACCTGCGCGGGCGGGCTGGCCGCTGATACTGACGAGGGCGGGAAGGTCGCCGAGTGGCTCGCGCTCATGCACGACCAATGAGCCGATGCCTGGGTGCAGTATGTTGGGTGACTGGTTGAATCCGGTTTGGAGCTCGTATTGCGCGCGCCCGTGATCGCCATTGGTTCCTGAGATTGACCGGATCAGCGCTGCGTGGTGCATCTGCTTGGCAAGCTGAGGGAAAATCTCCGAGATTTCCATGCCATCAACGCTGGTCTTGATGGGGTTAAATTCGCCCTGAACCTTACGTCCTGGTTTGGGATCCCAGGTGTCTAGGTGGCTCATTCCACCGCTGTTCCAAAAGAGAATAACGTGCTCTGCCTTGGCGTTATTGGTATTTGTATTAGCCAATATTTGGTTCAGGGGGATACCAAGAATGCTTGCGCTAAATGCCTTAAGAGCGCGGCGGCGAGTGTATAGGTAATCGTTACAGGACATGGTTTTAGGATTTAGGGGTTATGGCAAAAATTTGAATTCGTTACTATTGAGAAGTGCCCAGCGCAGGTCAGCCATACCTTCCGGAGTGTTGTTGACGATGGATCGGGCGTCGATTTTTTCCTCGGAGCTTGGAAGGCGTGTTAGGATTTCCTGATAAGCCCAATCGATGGCTAGGTTTTGGTCTTTTTTAAGAAGTCGATTCAAGGGTTCCAGAGTACCCACACGGGAGGCTTCGTGAGTGATGCGACCGTTGAGCATCATGAGCTGTTGTCGGAGTGAGGCAGCGTCATCACGAAATTCACCTAATCCTACTCGGGAGGGCTGGCCGAACACACGGAGGAAGTGTGCCGGTGGGGCGGGGGTTGCCATACGCATGGCGCTGCTAAAGCGCGGGTTGTCGTCAACTGTTTCAGTGATGGTTTCGGTCTTGTATTGCATGACCTTTCGCTGTTGTTCTTGTTGCATTGCCGCCATTTTTTCGGCTTTGATCTGTTCGTCTGATTTCTCCCTCATGGATGCGAGTTCGTTTTGTTCCTTTTTGTTCAGTATCGAATTGAAATTGATTTGCAGGGATGACTCTAAATCATAACCATCATTGCGCATTGCTGGCTGCTGATCTTGCATTTTTGGTTGTCCGGCTTCTACCATTTTAAACTCGCCCGTTGGCACTCGGATGTCGCGGGTGACTAACTTATTATTTTCACCTTTTGACCATTTGAAGTCCTCGAGGTGACCTGCGATCACGATACTATCGTAGAGCACTTCGCCAAGCATTCGGCGGATTGGTGCGGCGGTGAAATTCAACTCGCTTTTCTCGCGCACAGTAATGGGTGTGCCTGCGGGAAGGGCGCTACGGCGGTAGGTATCAGATAAGGTTATGATGCGCACCAAGGTTTTGAAATCATAGCCTGACGCGATGAATTCCTGCGCCAAAAAATCAAGGGTGGTCGGGTGATGTAGCTCGTTGTAGTCGGAAAAGTTATCGAGCGGCTCAACGAATCCATGACCAATTAATTCTGCCCAAACGCGGTTCACAAAAGCACGGGCGAAGAAGTCGTTTTTGGGATCAGTGATGAGTTGGGCGAGCTGGTTACGAAGCTCGCTGGAGTTATAGATGTCTGCGTGGACATTGAGTTTTTTGCTCTCCATTTTCGCTTCTTTGAGCACGGGACCGTCAGTTTTGCCAACGCTGGGCTCAATAGCATCGAGTAGTGCATCGAGAGATGCGGTTTTCTTAGCATTAGATTTTTTGTTACTATGGGCGAGTCGGGAGGTTCTGAATCGTTGGATATAGTGAGGCGACTTTTTAGAGTTAGTAATTTGGAAAGGAAAGCGTGGTTTCACAGGTTTGCGTTCGTCTGCTGCTGCCACATCCTCTGGCGGCCATAGGACGGTCATTTTATTTCCCTCTGTAGTGTAGACCGAACGATTGTTTCGGCGTCCCTGAATTTTGACTGTTTTGCCGAAGAAGGCGGCGAGGTCGTAAAAGTCTTTTCGTTCCCAGTCGTCGAATGGATGGTCGTGGCACATGGCGCAGCCGATGCGGACGCCCATGAATATTTGGGAGGTAGATGCAGCAAGCTCCATTGGTTGTGCATCATCGCCAAGGATGTATCCCACGGCTGGGTTTGAGTTGGCCCTGCCTGAGGCGCTAATTAGCTCGCGCACGAGCTCATCGTAAGGCTTTTCCTGCTCAATTGATCCGTTGATATAGGCGAGTAATTGATTGCCTCCCGCGACGTTTGAGCGAATGCGCAACATGTCTGCCATGAAGATTGTCCAGCGATCTGGGAAGCGTGGGTGTGCTGTGAGTTTTTTGATGAGTCTGTATCGTCGGTCGTCGCCCCAGGCATCATATTCCTTGATTTCTTTTACGGTTGGTATCCGTCCGATTAAGTCGATGGTAGCCCGCCTCAAAAAGGCCGCGTCGGCGATGGGGTTTGTGCTGACGACTCCGGTATCCGCATTTTCGCGCCGCAAAATATCGTCGAGAAATGCAGCAGCCTCAATATTGGATGTCGGAGCCTTCTTTGGCATGGCGACACGTTTGGGTTTCACGGGTTTCTTTTCTGTTAGCGTGATGCCTTGCGGCCATTTTGCTCCAGCTTTTACCCATGCATCAAGTAATGTAACTTCTTCAGGCTCGAGTGCTTTCCCTTCATCGGGCATGACCCCCTCGTCAATCGGGCGTAGGTGAATGCGGATGAGTATTTCGCTTTTTGTGGGATCACCGGGCACAATAGCATCAGCAGTCTCACCGCCTTCCATGATTTTTTCGTAGGTGTCCATACGTAGACCGCCCTTGACTTTTGATTTTGTGTGGCAGCGTACACAGTTGCTTTCGAGGATAGGTTGAATCTGTGTTTTGAAGTCGGGAGCGACTGCTGATACTGGCACAGCAGTGATGAATATACACTGGAGGCAAATAAGAGCATATTGCTGAGTCGATGTGTAAACCATGCTGGGTGATATGTGGAATGACTGAGAAAGATAAAATTCTAAATTGGTATATAGAACATTAACAATCCGATTCGCTTCGCCAAGGCAATTTTTAACGAAGACTCAGCAGTATCATATACTTTACTCGACGTTGAGACTATTCTCTCACATTTTTGACAAAAAATTACTAATTACTAATTAGTTGCGGCGGCTGATGATGTAGCCGGCGCATCGCGAGTTGCTGACAATTTCAGCAAATGTCTGATTATTTTTTCCCCAGTAATTTGATTCGGATATTTCTAAATCGAACTTCAAATCCGCCAGGTGAGTGATATTGTAATGCTATTACCCCATCTTTGGCGGCCCTTTTTTGATTTTTATCATCGAGTTCGATCGTTACTGTGCCGTTAAGTTCATGCTTCAGCTTTGATCCATTCGCCGTGATGCGGTATTTGTTCCATTCATCGTTGGTTTTGATGTGAGGGGGTTTATTTTTATATCTCCATACGAGAGTTTTGCGGCCGCCTTCTTCGTAGAGCTTTCCCCAGTAGCCATTTGCAAAATCAGCTTGGTAGCCTTTAACCACCCATTTGTTTGCGCCGTTTTCGGAGTGTTTTGATCGGTATTGAATTCCGCTGTTTCCTTTATTGGCAACCAAGATTATGTCAGCCTCAAGAATGTAATTGGAAAGATCTTTTTTTTGGTAGACCAGAAAAGTGTTTCCGCCTTTCAATCTTTTGATCGCCCCAGAAATGTAACCGTCCTTCACGCTCCAAACCTTTGGGTCGCCACTCCACCCAGTAAGGTCCTTACCATTGAATAGATTGATCCAGCCCTCCGCATCGGGTTTTGGGAGCGTTTGAACATCTGCTGTTGCTGAAAAACTTGTGAACCCGGCAACCAAAACAAATTTGATAACTAAGTTTATGATTTTGGAAATATTACTCATGTGCATAAATCATACCAGACCGTGGATAAAAACCTTTCCAACTTTCACGGATTTAATATTTATTGGCTTGGATTTGGAATGATCAATCATAGAAGTGAATGACTAAAGTTCTGACATGAATAAAAAGATAAAGCGGCGCTGTGTGATGATTGGGGTAGTATCTGTGGTCGCTTTTCTGGCAAGGCCTGCACTTCACTTGGGCAAGACAATCTCAAAGGACAATCAACTAGAGCAGCAGCTAGCTACTGGTAGTATTGACGATGCAAGTCGTTTAAATCAGACAATGGTTAGCGAGATTTTTGACATCTCTATGGATAACCAGCAGAGCGAAGCACGACTCGAAGAGCTTCTCAAAAGGGTTCAAGATGATGGCCTTAAGGTATCAATTGCTGGAGCGAGGCATAGCATGGGTGGACATGTCATTTACCCTGGAGGTGTTGTCATTAACACATCATCATGGAATCAAATGGAGCTTGATGCAAAGCGCAATATTCTCAAGGTTCAAGCTGGTGCTTTATGGAAAGATATACTGCCCTATCTTAATGCGCACGGTAAGTCGGTGAGTGTCATGCAGTCCAATAATTCATTCTCGGTGGGGGGCTCAATCAGTGTAAATTGCCATGGTTGGCAATATGACCGCCCGCCGATAGCTTCGACCGTCGAGTCCTTTCGTATTATGCTTGCTGACGGGAGTATTAAACATTGTAGCAGGGATCAGAACCAACAACTATTCTCTCTCGCGTTGGGGGGATACGGATTATTCGGAATCATTCTCGATGTAGAGCTTCGTATTGTGCCTAATGAGATATACCGGCTGGAGCAACACATTGTGCCGGTCGATAAATCGCTGGGAACGTTCGATAACCAGATCAAAAACCAGCCTGGTTTGGAAATGGTCTATGCGCGTATGAACATCGTTCCTGATAACTTTCTTAACGAAGTTATTCTGAATGCATTCTATTGTTTACCTCATGGTGAGAAGGGTCACAAAAATGTAAATAATGAGCTCACTGAACCAAGTTTGATTGGGTTGCGCCGGGCTGTATTTCGTGGTTCTGCAGAGAGTGATTATGGTAAAAAATTGCGCTGGAATGCAGAAACTAAGCTGCAACCCAGCCTCATTGATAAAACTATCTCGCGCAATCAGCTAATGAATGAGAGTGTAGAGGTTTTCGAGAATCGCACGACTGACACCACTGATATTTTACATGAGTACTTTGTGCCTCGTCACCGGGTGGTCGGATTCGTTGATGAGATGCGCAGTATTTTAACAAAGCACCAGCCTAACTTGCTTAATGTCACGGTGCGACATGTAAACCGCGATCATGATAGTTTTTTGTGCTATGCAGATCAGCAGATGATTTGCTTTGTGATGCTATACGTGCAGAAGAAAACCAAGATTGGCGAGTTTGAGATGAAGGCACTTACGCGCGATCTTATTGATGCATCACTGCGCAATGAGGGGCGCTATTACCTGCCATACAGGCTGCACGCTACCCGTGAGCAGTTCTATCGTGCCTACCCGCAAGCTGCAGAGTTTTTTGCACTAAAGCGGAAGTATGACCCAGAAGAACTTTTTCAAAATCAATTTTATACAAGGTATGGTAAAATTGATAAGAATCAGTAGGTTATTTTCCTATATTACTGGTGGTGGTCGTTTCCGGCTTGTTCATTGACCCATTGAGAATTTTGAGTTCTCGGGGGGCATTGAAAGTGAAGATTTTGATGAGGTGGTTTTCCTTACTGATTAGAAAAACCTATCCGTTCTGTAATGAGCCAATTAGCCCTAAATGTAGAACATTGGTGATTGCATGCTCAAGGAGTCGAGACTGATGCTCTGTAATTCTTTTTCCAACGACAGAGACACCTGTTTCCAAGCCTGACATACACGCCTTCCGGACTGCCCGTTGTGTGAGATCTCAGGGACGAGCATGCCTGGTTCTACGGCACGTGTGATGTTGAGTAGGGTGATCTCGTGTGGAGCGATTTGAAGTAGATAACCGCCTGCTTTTCCACGTCTGCTAGTAATCAGTCCGCCGCGTTTGAGGTCATTGAGGATTTGAACTAAAAAGTTGGCTGACACTTCTTCAAGTTGCGCAAGTTCTTCAAGTCGTGTAAGTGATTGTCCATCATATTGTCTTGCTAGCTGAACCATTGCTCGGCATGCATATTCTAGTTTCTGGGAAATTCTCACAAAAATCAATGGAACACAACCAACCAACAGACGCCAGTACCAAGGATTACAAACTCTGTCATGCACCGCGCGAAATGGAGGAGGTTGCACAGAGGATTTGGCAACGAATACGTGATGCAGCGGTTAAAATGGCGGAAGATGAAGGCCAGCTCAGGCATCTGCTTGAAGATGTGGTGATTAGCCGCACAACCCTTGCAGAGAGTTTGGCGGCACGGCTTGCGCGTAAACTATCTCGCGAGGATATGCAGCGTGATCAGCTCGAGCCATTACTGCGCAGTATTTTGCTCAGCAATGAGAGGGAGGTGTTAAGCGCGGCACGCGACATGGAGGCCATTGTAGACCGTGACCCAGCTTGTCAATCCGAGCTTGAGCCTTTACTTTTTTACAAGGGCTTTATGGCTATCACATCATACCGTGTGGCGCATGTGCTTTGGAAAAATGATCGCAAGGCACTGGCTCTTTATTTGCAGAGTATCGTCAGTGAGATTTTCGGTGTGGATATCCATCCAGCTGCGCGCATTGGTTGCGCGATCATGCTAGATCATGCGAATAGTGTAGTTATCGGTGAGACATCAATCATTGAAGATAACGTGTCTATTTTGCATGAGGTGACACTTGGAGGGACTGGTAAACAGACTGGTGACCGTCACCCGATTGTGCGGTCTGGCGTGTTGATTGGCGCGGGATCCAAAATCCTTGGTCGTGTAGAAATTGGCGAGTGCGCGAAGATCGGGGCTGGTAGTGTAGTGCTACAAGACGTTCATCCTTACCAGACGGTAGCGGGTGTGCCAGCTGTGTTAGTGGGTGAGGCAATAGAGGGGAACCCCGCCATGGGTATGGATCAGACTCTGAGCGAGGGCAATTCCATCTAGTTGTTGTCTCCGGCTACCTCAACAATTCTGGCTTTTTCAAAGTCATAGGCAGTTAGCTCAACGATCACCTTGACTTCGGGTACGAGTGATCTGTGTAAATTGTGTTGTGCTTTGGGTACGTGTCCGATGGCAATTTTCCCGTTTGGTAGTGAAATACGATATATATTCGGCTTTGGGGAGTTGATAATGGTGCCGATTGCTGAGATAGGGGAGTCGAACATGAGGATGTTTATTTTATGATTTAGGTCTTGGGTTATTTAGCCGATGTCTTTCCACTTCACAAGGGAAGCAAGCGGGGCAAACCCATCTTGGTGCCATGATAGGCTGGGTGATTGGGACTGGCCTAAGGGGCAAATGCGGTGCGCGGGTAGATGGCTAAGTTTTTCAGCCCCTGCTTTATTAAATGGATGCAGCGCTATAGTTGATAAATGATGGGTTTTGGGGCCTAGATGATCAAGATTCTTTGGCAGTGGCTTGACGTAAACGCAACGACCTAGGCAAGAAAGTTCGAGGGTGGGAGACGTTTGATAAACGACGGTCCAGTTCAGGTTTTCATGACTCTCCAATAGTTCAACCTCAGAGCTATTAGCTTCCATAAAGCGTGTGGTTTCACGAAAGTTATAAATTGCCCCGGCTTCGGACATGGTTAGTGATTGAGGTGGTGTGTGCTCAGCAAAGTCTGCCATGGCCTCGGCAAGGAGATGGGAAAAATTTCTTGCAGAAATCCCGCTCGATTCGTCCACATAAACAGCATGAAGTGACAGGCACCCTCGTTGGTCATATAGGGATACATCACGAGCCGCTAATTTTGCGGCTTCTTCCGCGGCGTCAGTTACGATGCCGATCGATAGTTTGTGCCCGTGTGGAATGAATGTCTGATGAGGGTGGATTTGTTTTTGAACCGCCTCAATCGTATTGTCTGAACCGATTGCGATCACGGCGTCGGAGGTTGTGAGGTCGATGGTGTCGAGGTCATTCGACGTGGTGATGAGATGGTTTAATTTTTCTGGCAGGGATGCTATCCAGGAAACAAGATCTGGCAAACCTGCGGAGGGTAGTTTGATGGTGTTGTGTGATCCCAACAACAGTCCTCGGAACAGGCTCTGGAAGGCGGCGTGTGGGGTGTTGCCGCTGACGATGTGCAAAATGTGTTTGGGTGCAACTGCCTTGCTGTAAATGTTTTCATGTGGTGAAAAATGATCCAGCGCGTCTGCATTTCCTAACTCCGCTACAAGCCATGAACATATATCGGCTTCACACAGCTCACCGACGAGTTGGGCGAATGCTGGATGTTTGCTAGAATCGGCAAGCAGTTGGATTCTCTCTTGTGTGCAGGTCATGATGGGTATTAGGAATCGGCTGATCGAGAACATCCACGCGGCAGGGCTGATGGGTCACGCCCCATCAGCGTAAAGGAACCGTCGTTATGTGCAACTGCGATGTCCTGAGTTTGAATTGCCATAACCGAGTAAAGATTTGCAAGATCGTAAATAACAAGGTAGCCAGGTGATCCAGGTGCTGAGTCTACCCCCGTGCGCGGGTCAATCACTCGGGTGCGCGTCCATGGTGGCCCATAGTGCGGGTCACCAATGCCTTGTGTGTAGAACTGACTACTCAGTTCGGTCATAGAATATTCATTGATGATAGAGTTTTCATGTAAACCTAACTTATCTTCAAAAAGTTGGTAAAGTTCGGTTTTTTCTAGATTTCGATGAGATCCTTTATACCCGCCTGTTTCCATCACCATACTTGCTTTGGGCAGTTTTATAGGTTCCGTAAGGCGATCGAACAGCTCAAGGAAAGAAATCGCAGTTCCTAACAAGAATAGTGGTTCTTTTTCAGAGGCGCACCTCACTAATGCACTGTCATCCAGAGCTCCATTATCTTTCAGTAACCATATTGACTCACTGGCAATGGAAGATTCTAACACCCCCATCATGTGTGATAGTGATGAATTAGGTGCGCTGGCGGGCGAGGGGGTAAGAAAGATTCCGCAGGCAACTTTAGGTAATTTTAGCTGTTTCCATCTATAACGAATAGATGCTTCATACAACGACAGAGAGGGGAAATCATGTTTACCTCGAACTTCTGAGGTTGTGCCGGAAGTGAGAAAGGTGTGCTTTATCTGGCGAGCAGGAAAGGAGGCAATGGCTGTATCGGTGGATTTAAATGCGTCTGTTGGTAGCGGCGGTATTTGGTTCCAGTGACTGATAGTTTCTGGGGTGCTGCCTATCGCTGAGCAATAGTTTTGATATGCTGAATTATTTTTGTATTGGAAGCCAAAAACGAGCAGAGCGATTTTACTGAAGCTGTTATCCGATAAATTATCCTGCTCAAAGTAAGATAATATTTGAGCTTCCAAATCGTTATAAGGGCTCATGTTAATTTTTTTTTGATGCACTGAATGGGGATGTTGTGAAATTGTCTGAGACAATCAAGAATGTAATCTCTGATTGTCATGATGTATGATGCATGATGTTCGGTAGATTAGTGAGTAATCTGATGTTAAATCCGTAACCAAGCACTTGTCGTCTACAGCCATTGGTAGCAAAATTCACAATCATAGTCATGACATGCTTAGGGTAATGATTTTTTTTGCACTGAGTGCTGAAATAGATGGATGACAGCGTACAGGTGAGCATTTTACTTTTTTGTGCGTATGATTGATTAAGTTGATATTTTCGTAGCAGATTTGTGTCAATGGCTTGACTTGATCCGTATATGGCATGATGTTGATGGGGCATTAATTTTTTGGCTGTTTAATTTCTTTCGATGAAAATTTGTTTGGAATTGTCCCGTGGCCAAAATCAAATTAAGTATTCTCAAATCGACTTATCATCCCTAAATTTCCATAAATTATCATGAAGAACTTAACATTTTTAATTGCGGTGGTTGCACTAATAAGTGCATGCGCCCCTTACCCGCCATACGGTGGATACCGGCAGCCATCGAACATGATTCCTCCGGGCCAACCTGCTCTGACTGACCCAGAGCAGCGTCAACTTTATGAGAGTCGTGATCCAATGACAGGTCGTAATACCGACCTTAACCTTCCTCGCGTGGGTGATCCAAGTAGCTCCCCTGTATCGAAATACCCGACAGCTGCAGCAGTTCCAGGAAAGCCGGGTTTTGTTTTCAACCCATATACTCACAACATTGTGGATGTTAAAGGTATAGGATCAGGCAAGTTAGTCCGCGATCCTGAAGACAATGACACCACGCAGAAATTCAGGGTGCCCTAGGAATTAATTGTTGTATCATCTCAATTTTTGAGAACCGATGCTGCAGATTGCTTGTGTCGGTTCTTGCATTTTAACCCTGTCATGGCTGTGATGTCTGCGCATGAATAAAATAGCTGTTCTGGGTAGCGGATTGTTGGGTGGTTCCATAGCGCTTGCCGCTCAATCACGCATGCAAGGTGTTGCAGTCGTCCTATGGGGCAGGCGTGAGGATAGTATACGTGAAGCCAAAGAATTGGGGATCACCTATGCAACCACTGATCTTGGGGATGCTGTTTCAGAAGCAGACATGATTATTCTCGCTACACCTGTGGGTGCGATGCTTCAGATACTTGATTCTGTATCAAAAATAAAGAGCCTTAAAGATATAATTATCACCGATGTTGGTAGCGTAAAGCTGACACCTCGAGATACCCTAGAGGCGGTAGCCCAAGCCGCTGGAGCATGTTATATCGGTAGCCATCCAATGGCAGGTTCTGAGCAGGCTGGAATTCATGCAGCGCGTGCCAACCTTTTTATGGGTGCTGCCTGCGTGATGACTAATGATTTCAATCACAGTGAGGAAAAAGTCACTTTATTACGGGATTTCTGGGAAGCTCTGGGCTGCGAATGCTATCAAACCTCATCAGAAGAGCATGACCGCGTGATGGCACGTATTAGCCATTTGCCGCATTTATTGGCATCTGTTGGTGCTCTTGTCGGGTTAAAGTACTCTGAAGACAGGAAATTTGCAGGTAATGGATTGCGCGACACTACTCGGGTTGCCTCTGGGCATCCTGCCATGTGGGCTGAGATATTACTGCGTAACCGAGGAGCTATCAAAGAGCCTATCGAGGAGGCTATTGGACACCTGCGCGATGTACTTGCCTTTCTGGAGGATTCCAGCGAAGAACAGCTAGAGCGTCTTCTTAATGATGCCAAACAACACCGAGATAATCTGTAAACTAACTTTTTTTCAAAACAACTATTGTTCACAATGTCATCTATCAAGGTAAAGTCGGTCAAAAATATTTGGGCTGAAATCAAGGTTCCTGGAGATAAAAGTATTTCCCATCGTGCCGCAATTCTTGCTGGTTTGTCTGATGGTGTCTGCCGAGTAGACAACTTTCTGCCGAGCGAGGACTGTATTTGCACATTGAATGCGATGGCTCAGCTTGGCGCTCATCATGAGGTGATAAATTCACTAGAGGGATACGGGCCAACATCAATCGACATCCATGGGCGGTCCATGAAGCTCAGAGCCCCTGAGGGAGAGGTAGACTGCGGTAACTCTGGAACGGGAATGCGCTTGCTTGCTGGAATGCTTGCTGCACAGCCGTTCGAATCAATCCTCACAGGTGATGCTTCATTATGTTCGCGCCCAATGGGTCGAATAATCAAACCGCTAAAAGAAATGGGAGCGTCAATTCAGACAAGTGGAGATAAGGATGGTTGTGCCCCACTTTGTATCAGTGGTGGTAAACTCAATCCAATCAGTTACAAGATGCCTGTGGCTAGTGCGCAGGTGAAAAGTGCGATTCTTTTGGCTGGTCTTTTTACTGACGGAAGAACCACGGTGGTTCAGCCATCTGAGACACGCGATCACACTGAACGCATGTTGGAATATTTCCAAATTCGGTCGGTGTGTGAGGGTGATACTATTTCTGTTGATGGTGGGCAGGTTCCGGGATCGCGTGACATTTGTGTGCCGGGGGATATTTCTTCGGCGGCGTTTTGGATAGTTGCAGCCGCAGTCCTTCCGGGAGCGCATTTGGCGATAGAAAACGTCGGTATGAATCCTACCCGCACCGCCATTTTGAATGTGCTTGTTCGCATGGGGGCTCAGATCAAAGATGTGATTGTTTCAGAAGAATTTGGTGAGCCGTTTGGCAACCTTGAGGTTGCAGGGAAAGCGATACATGGGACTGAGATTAAACCGGAGGAAGTACCAAACTTGATTGATGAAGTTCCCATACTTGCGGTTGCCGGAGCGCTATCGCAAGGCAAGATGATCATTCGTAATGCATCAGAGCTTCGCGTTAAAGAAAGCGACCGAATCTCGACGGTGTGTGAAAACCTGCGTGCAATGGGTGCTGATGTAGAGGAATTCGATGACGGAATGGAGATCCAAGGAGGAAAACCATTACATGGTGCTCAGCTTGATAGTTTTGGCGATCATCGTATTGCTATGGCATTTGCTGTCGCCGGATTATTTGCCCGGGGAGAAACAGTGATTGAGAATACCGATTGTATTAACACGTCTTATCCCGGATTCGTCGACCACCTTGAATTAATCAGAAATGGAAAATCACTCACATAGTCCAGTTATACAATATGTCTGTTAACAAAAACTTTGCCATTGCTATTGATGGTCCTGCAGCATCAGGAAAAAGCACTGTCGCACGACAGCTCGCCCAGCGACTTGGGTTGATCATGATCAACACAGGTGCCATGTATCGTGCAATTGCTTGGGCTACAATCCAGAGAGATGTGGATGTGCATGATCCAGATGCTGTCGTGGCGATGCTTGATGAAATTGATTTAGCATGTGGTGTCCACGATGGTGGATCTACGATTGTGATCGATGGAGTAGATCCCGGTGAGGCACTGCGAGAAGATGCAGTAAATCTGCTTGTTTCTGCAGTCGCAGCTATTTCTGAAGTCCGAGTGTTATTGGTCGCAAAACAACGTGAATACCTCACTCTCGGAAGCTTAGTTATGGAGGGTCGTGACATAGGGTCGGTTGTATTTCCCGATACACCCTACAAGCTTTACATTGATGCCTCGGAAGAAGTTAGAATGGCGCGCCGGTCCGCTGAAGGGCTCGCAGATGTGGTAAGCAAGCGTGATGCCGAGGATAGCAAGCGCAAGGCATCTCCACTCATTGTTGCCCATGGTGCGGTTGTGATTGATAGCTCGGAGATGAGTATTGATGAGGTGGTTGAAGCTGCACTAATCACATTGAGAGAACAGGGGCTGAGCATATCATGAAAACGATCTATTGGTTTTGCTACACATTATTCAAGAAAGCCGCGGTGGCATTTTTTGGATACAGAGTCGTTGGTAAGGATAAACTCGTTACTGATGGGCCCGTATTAATTGCCTCAAATCACGAAAGTTACCTTGATCCACCCCTTGTTGGTGTGGCTTACGATGATGCTGTTTATTACCTTGCTCGCAAGACACTGTTCCGCGGATTGGGTGCGTGGCTGTATCCTCGCCTTAATTCAATTCCCGTCGATCAAGATAGGCCAGATATGACGAGCCTAAAAACCATTATCAAACTACTTAAGAAGGGAAATCAGGTGATTGTCTTTCCTGAAGGATCACGAACTCTTGATGGTAATCTTCAGCCAGCGGAAGCTGGCACGGGATTGATCGTTGCTAAAAGTAAGTGTGTGGTGCAACCCATTCGAATATTTGGTGCACGTGATGCTTTGCCCCGTGGATCTGGAAAAGTCAATTTCTGTCCTATCACTGTGGTTGTGGGTGAGCCAATTACATTCACTGCTGATGAACTCATGGCTAAGGGAAGAGACGGTTATCAAAAGATTTCCGATCGAATTATGGAAGAAATTGCTAAGATCAAGCTTGATGGCTAGGAATATTTTTAGCCTGCGACTTCATGGGCAATCTAGTACAATTGAGAGCTAAGCCAGTAAATTGAGAGCTAAGCCAGTAAAATGGCGGAGAGGGAAGGAATTGAACCAACCAGAGACCATAACAGCCTCTCAACGGTTTTGAAAACCGCGGCGGCCACCAGGCACACTGCACTCTCCATTCAGGAACAGATGTGAAACTAGCTTTTGACACGCTCTTGTCAATGGAAGGTTATAAAAAGCATTAGATACGATAAATAAACTCGAGAGATTCAATTTTTCGGGCGTTCGTCAGGAGTTAACTGGGAAGATTTAGCTTTTCGTGGATGGTTCACTTTTAGTAATTGTATTCATGGTATATGGTGTAACAATTAATCACTAAATTAGCAGCGTCGTAGAATGATGTTTTAGCATGCATCACACAACATCAACACATGATTAGGGAAACATATCATATTAACAATATTTTTGGTTCAGTTCTTCTGTCGGCTTTTTATGAATTATGAACAAGAAGTATGCTATCTACTCGCCTGTGATTCTGCCTCTTACGACTCACGTCGGTGCAGGTATTGCACTGGATAACCATAGATATGACTTGAGTTATCAAGTCTATCAAGAACGTGCAGATCGCATTCGGATAGAGTCGTATTATTTTCGGACTCAGTTTGATTTTGATAATGGAACGACGCTCAAGTTCCAATATCTCGAAGACGCAATCAGCGGGGCTTCACCAACAGGTGCTTTACCCGGCAATGAACAATCATTTCTGACCGAAATCGAGGATGTTCGGACAGGCGTGTTATATGCATTATCTCATCAATTTGGTGACCATACAGTCGAGGCTGAGTTTTCTCGAAGCAGTGAAGATGATTATTTATCTTATGGTTTTGCACTCAGTGATAAGTGGGAATTGAATCAAAAAAACACGACATTTACCTATGGCGTCAACTATATCGACGACCAAGTAACGGTGTTAGGATTGCCTGATCAGGGGAAGAAAAGTTATGACTTGTTCGCAGGTGTGACACAAATTATCGATAAAAATACAACAGTATCGATAAATTTTACAATGGGATATAGTGAAGGCTATTTGAACGATCCATACAAGTTGATTCAACGCAATGAAACGATTAATTTTCCGGGGATTCCACCAATACCAGTGGTAAATGTGTATTCAGAAAACCGGCCCGACAGTAGATTTCGTCAAGTGCTTCAGTTGGAAGGAAAACACTTTTTTGAAAAGGCTAATGCTAGCTTAGATGTTATGCTGAGATTTTCCAATGATGATTACGGGGTGTTCTCTCAAACTGCAGAGGTTGAATGGCGTCAAGGCATAGGGGATTCATGGGAGATCAATCCGTTTATGCGCTATTACCAGCAAAACGCGGCGGATTTTTTTACGAATACTCTGAACAACATCGCAGTTGTCAATCCGCCAACATATCCAGATGGATCGGGACCTCATTACTCGTCAGATTACCGCTTGTCTTCATTTAATGCTCTCAGTCTTGGGCTGAGGCTGCGATATGAAATCAGCGAGAATATTTCCATGTCGGCGGCCTATGAGTATTACACGATGTCGGGGCAGGGCTCTGATCAGGCTCCATCTCAAGCCTACATGGATGCTGATATCTGGACCTTCGGATTGAATGCTAAATTCTAACAAAAAACGATGAATAACCCTGCAGGAGCAATTTCGATCAAACCTGATGAGCGCGGTGTTAGAAGCATTGTGTTCCGAGCGCTGGGGTCGTCTTGTAAAATCAATTTTATCCAGCCAGATGAACAAGCGGCCTTGAAGTTCCTTGCCGAAGCATTGAGTTGGCTGGAAACTTTTGAAAAGAAATACTCTCGATTTAACCCCAATTCAGAAGTTTCGCAGATCAACGCAGCTGCTGGCATCGAGTGGGTTAAAGTGGATCATCACATGGAGCATATTCTCGACTTAATCAATGATCTTCATCGCATGAGTGAGGGCATTCTCGATCCCACTACGTTACCGCTAATGAAGGTATGGGATTGGAAAACTGTGCATACTAAAATCCCCAATAAGGAGGAGGTGGATGCTGCGTTAATGTTGACTGGTTGGAAGAAAGTTCAGCGCAAACCAGGTGCTATTTTTCTGCCGCACAAAGGCATGGGGATTGACTTCGGTGGATTTGGTAAAGAATTTGCAGTAGATCATCTGATACGCATTGCACATCAGAACGGAATTGCCGACGTGCTTGTTGATCTCGGGCAGGACCTATTCGCTCTTGGAGGTAACGGATTACATCCTTTCTGGCATGTGGGTATCCAAGATGGGAGACATAAAGATAAATACCTAGGAGGGCTTGCTGTTTCTGGATTTGCGGTATCATCTTCTGGCGATTATGAACGTCGATTTGAGCATGATGGTGTGCGTTATGGCCACATCATTGATCCACGTACTGGCTGGCCGGTTTCAAATGGAATGTGTTCAGTAACTGCGCTGGCGCCTTCGTGCCTCCAAGCTGGAGTTTTGAGCACGACAGTTTTTGTTCTTGGACGAGAAAAAGGTATCGCATTTGCTACCCGTGCTCAAGACGTGGAAGCTTGCATACAAGACGACCGAGGAACTGAAAAGACACCTGGTTTCATAGATAAGCAAGTTCAAGCTGCGTAACAGAAAACAATCAGGTCAAAAAATAACACAACACCCAACACCATGACTGGATTTATCGCAAAAAGATTTTTTTTAACTATTTTAGTGATGTTTGCATCGCTGGTCAGCGCGAGTGCAAAACCACCATCAATAGGTCAGACGTTACCCAAGCTATCAATGTTGCTGCCTGGGGTAGCTGTTCCACCAACAAAAGGTAAGGTGGTACTTATCGATTTCTGGGCATCATGGTGTGGCCCATGTAAAGCGTCGTTCCCATGTTTCACTCGACTTCATAACAAGTACGCTTCTAAAGGATTGATCATCATAGCCATTGGTGTGGATGAGGATACGAATAAATACAAAGCCTTTGTCGCAAAGAACAAAGCGCCCTTTTTTTTAGTACACGATAGAGCCCACAAGGCTGCAGCCTTTTTTAATCCACCCACAATGCCAACGAGTTATCTGGTTGATCGTAAAGGTGTCATACGCTATATTCACAAAGGTTATAAAGGAAGAAAAAGTGAGTCTATGTATGAAAAAGAAATCAACATTTTGTTGAAGTAGTAAATTGTATCCCGCAAATAATTAAAGCCAAGAACCATGAGAAAGTCGTTAATACTCCTATGTAGCTCATTGTTGCTCATTAGCATGAGCAGCTGTTGCCAATACCTTGTTCGCGTAAAACCTTACGAGCGCGGGAATTTGGCCAACCCTCTCATGAGCGATGACATTGATTCATTGCAAAAACCGATGTCCGAACATGTCTATTTTTCGCGTGAAGGGAGTCATGGTGGCGGCGGAGTTGGCGGTGGTGGTTGTGGTTGTAATTAAAAACTAATAGATATTTTGTAATGAATGCATACCCTCAAACAATTAAATTCCCCAAGCTTAGACGTTTGGGTCGAAGAGTTAGCGCGCTGATCGTGCTGCTTCAAAAGTCTCCCTATATTCAGTTTCTCCTACCTGAAGCAAAGTTATTAAGTTCTGTTGCAACGATGGATGCGGTAAAAATGACCATTGCGACTGTCGCTGGACTTGGAGCATTCGATTCTGTCTCAGGAGCCACTGAGGTAGTTCAGATATCACCAAACAATGGTAGTGATACGGTGTCATCGGATACTGATGTAAGTCTCACTTTCGTGTTTCAAGCCATAGGTATTAGTGGGCACAGAGTAGACCATTTTTCGGTGACCGGGACACTACCTCCCGGGCTAACGCTCAATCCAGGTGTAGAAAATAGATCTTTTGGATCTATATCGGGAACACCAACGCAGGCGGGAACGTATTCAGACATTAAAATCCAAGCTTGGAGAAGTGCTGGCGATTCAGGGGATTATGCAGAAGGTACATTTAGTATCGTTGTAGCTGCTCCGGCTGGAGCTGCAACGATCACACAGCAACCAGCTTCCATTACGATCAACAGCGGGGAAACAACGTCTCTGGACGTCAGTGCTGACGGCACGCCTCCGTTCACTTACCAATGGTATCAAGGAGCGTCGGGTGTTGATACCACGCCAGTGGGTAACGACAGCAGTAGCTTTACCACGCCAGCTTTATCGGCAACTACATCATACTGGGTGAAAGTCTCCAATGCGGCTAATCCAAGTGGGGACAATTCCAACAACGCTACAGTGACTGTGGTTGATTTATTTGAAACATGGAGAACGAATTATTATACCACTCAAGAGCTTGCGGATCCCTTAGTCTCTGCTCCAACAGCTGATTCCGACAAAGATGGCGTTAACAACCAGAACGAATATATTTTCGGAACGTCTCCAATTACTTCAAACGTTCAGTTAACACCCAACGTGAGTATGGATGAGACACATGTGAACATCTCATTTACCACAGTCATTGCATCGGGGGTTGGCTATGAGGGGAAAACACGGCATTATGCCATTGAAGTTTCCGATGATCTCCAACAGTCTGGTGATTGGCCTGTGCTGCAAGGTTATTCTGACATAACAGCAACGGGTCTGACTGTAAATGCGCAGGTGCCTATCAACACGGATCCGAAGAAGTTTTACCGTGTTAGATCATGGTTAACTCCATAGATTTGAGTTAACGGTATCAAATTTGTGTGTGCTGCCAGATTTTGATTGTAAATCAGCATTGCATTCCTGTGTCTGTTAAGACATGTTAACTAAGTCAAGCATCTCCCACTTTTATTGTAACATGGCAAAATACACAGAAGACGACATCAAGTCCCTGGATTGGAAAGAGCACATCCGCATGCGTCCGGGTATGTATATTGGTAAACTAGGCAATGGTAAAAGTGCTGATGATGGAATCTATATCTTACTCAAGGAAGCGATGGACAACTCAGTGGACGAGTTTGTCATGGGACATGGTAATGAGATCACGGTGGATATCGATGACGAGGGTAGGGTAGAGGTGCGTGATTTTGGTCGTGGCATTCCCTTGGGAAAACTGATGGATTGCGCCGCAAAGATTAATACGGGTGCCAAGTATGATAGTGAAGCTTTTAAGAAATCTGTTGGGCTCAATGGTGTTGGTATTAAAGCGGTCAATGCGCTTTCGGGATTCTTTGAAATTCAGGCTTGGCGCGATGGCGAGACCAAAGCGATCGAGTTCAGTAAAGGCGAGGTGATCGAGGAAATGAAGAAGCCGCGCAAGGATGCTGAGCCAAATGGTACACGACTTGCGTTTGATGTGGATCGATCGATTTTCCCGGCAAAAACAAATTTCAAAGCGGGTTACGTCGAAAAGATGTGTCGCTACTACTCTTTCCTAAATCCAGGGTTAGCGATCGTTTTTAACGGCAAAAAGTTTAAGTCCAAGGACGGTCTGTTAGATTTACTGAATGAGGAAATGGAAGGCGATGCATTGTATGGCCCTATTCATCTTCGCAGTAAGGACATTGAGATCGCATTTACGCACACCTTAGATAGCAATGAGGAATATTACTCGTTTGTCAATGGTCAGCATACAACGCAGGGCGGCACGCACCTCGCGGCATTCCGTGGTGCGATCATTGATGTGGTCAGGGGGTTTTATAAAAAACAATACAACCCATCAGACATTCGGGCTGGCTTGGAGGCTGCTATCCTTGTTAGGATTGAGGAGCCTGTTTTCGAAAGTCAGACTAAAACAAAGTTGGGTAGTGCGACGATTTCTCCTGAGGGCGAGACGATCAAAACCTTTATTACAAATTTTCTTAAAGAGCATCTCGATAATTATCTGCACAAGAACCCGAAGGATGCGCAAGCACTTCAAAAGCGCATACTCTCAGCTGAACGTGAGCGTAAGGAATTATCGGGTGTTAAAAAAATAGCCCGTGAACGTGCACGCAAGGCGAAGGTGCATAATAAAAAACTGCGTGATTGTCGTGCCCATCTAGCTGGTAAGCACAAGCGTGCTGGCGAATCCACGGTGTTTATTACCGAGGGGGACTCCGCGAGTGGTTCAATCACCAAGAGCCGCGACGTCGAAACCCAAGCTGTGTTTTCTCTACGTGGTAAGCCGCTGAACTCGTTTGGGCTAAAACGTAAAGTCGTTTACGAGAACGAGGAGTTTAACCTGCTCCAGCACGCGCTCGATATCGAGGAAAGCCTGGAGACGCTGCGTTATAATCGCGTGGTTATTGCGACTGATGCTGACGTCGATGGTATGCATATCCGTCTTTTGTTACTGACGTTTTTTCTCCAGTTCTTTCCAGAGCTTGTTAGGGAGGGTCATTTATATATTCTTCAAACACCGTTGTTTCGTGTCCGCAATAAAAAGGAGACCCTATATTGCTACGACGACGATGAGCGCGTAGCCGCGATCAGTAAGTTAGGTAAAGCAGCTGAAATCACCCGTTTCAAGGGGCTAGGGGAGATCTCACCTGATGAGTTTGCCTTCATGATTGGGCCCGATATGCGTCTTGACCCGGTGTTGATGGAGGAGGGAAAAAGTATCAAGGAAATGCTCGCATTCTACATGGGTAAAAACACTCCAGACAGGCAGGAATTTATTATCAAAAACCTGCGTGAAGATGTGGATGCGGCATAATGGATTGGGTGAGACGAAGCCTCATTAACCATACTATTGAACTGCAGGGGATGAGCAGTGAGGAAAATAGATATCCGTAAATGGGATCATTACTGTGAGCGGCTTAGCTGCCGCCTGTGATGATCAATGGCTAGAAGCGTTATTCCTAAGTTACCTGCTCGCCACGAGCCATGACTACCTTGCCTGTACGCACCGTCTCGATGATTTCGAACTGCGAGAACATTGTGATTGCGGCGTCAATTTTCGAACTTGCACCGTAAATCATGGCAATCATTGATGTTGGTGTTAGGTCAACTGTTTTGCCAGCATAGTGGTCGATGATTTGGAGTGCTTCTGTACGATCATCTTTGCCTGCCAGAACTTTGACTAATAACAGCTCTTTATCGACTGAGTCGTCCTTCGTGTGCTCCACGCAATGGATGACATCAACAAGCTTGGTTACTTGAAGAATAATTTGTTCGAGTCCATCAGGGTCGCCGCTGATACCTATAGTCATACGCGAGAATTGTTTGTCGCGCCCTTGGGATACTACAAGTGAGTCGATGTTGTATCCGCGCCTTGCAAACACCTGACAAATGCGCATGAGCACACCGGCTTTGTTGTTAACAAACACCGATAGAGTGTGCACCGGATCTAGGTGAGCAACGTCTTCTGGCGGAATATCTGTTGTTACTATGGACATGGGAGATTAAATTTTGAATTTGAGAAATGTTGATACGTAGATGTATTCCTATGTCGAACCTGTTGGTTTCGCTAATTGGGTTTTGGGTGGTTCCGTGAGCATGTCTTCCAATGCTGCGCCAGCTGGAATCATAGGGAAAACGTTGTCGGTCTTAACACATTCCGCATGGATAAGAACGGGGCCATCATTGATGGCAAATGCGCGATCCAACTGCTTGCGAACATCAGCGGGTCGCTTAATGTTAAACGATGGAATACCGTAAGCCACCGCAAGCTTACAAAAGTCTGGATTACCTTCGAGATCAACACCTGACTTTCGGTCATCGAAAAAGAGCTCCTGCCACTGGCGAACCATACCAAGATAGTGGTTATTAAGAACGACTATCTTCACTGGTAGTTTGTGCAGGGCAGCAGTGGCTAATTCAAAGAGGGTCATTTGGAACCCACCGTCGCCACTGATCGAAATGACGGTTTCATCTGGGCAAGCAAGTTGAGCGCCAATTGCGGCAGGGAAACCAAAGCCCATGGTTCCGGCACCTCCTGAGGAAATCCATTTCCAAGAGGCATTTGTCTTGTAGAATTGTGCTGCCCACATTTGATGCTGCCCGACGTCTGTGGTGACAATAGCATCTCCACCAGCTACTTGGTAAAGTTCATCAATGACTTGCTGCATGCGTAAACCGCCTTGCTTGCGGTAGCTCAGAGGGTATTTCTTTTTCCAGCCGCTAATAGTTTCGAGCCATGCCACAGTATCAAGCCCAGAAATGCGCTTATTGATTTCCGCAAGAGCCGACTTGGCATCTGCTACGATGCTGACGTCCGGACGAATCATCTTGTTTATTTCTGAAGCGTCGATGTCGATATGAATAATTTGTGCATCTTTGCAGAACTTGTCTGCTTGGCCAATAATACGGTCGTCAAAGCGTGATCCGATGTTAATGAGGACGTCGCATTCGCATATGGCTTTGTTTGCATAAGCAGTGCCATGCATACCTAGCATTCCTAATGATAACTCATGTTCTTCAGGAAATACGCCCTTACCTAACAGAGTAGAAGTAACTGGGCAGTGCAGTGTTTCTGCCAGATCCATGAGTTCGGAATCGGCTCCAGCAATCATCGCTCCATGACCAGCAAGAATCAGAGGCTTACGTGCCTTGTGAATGATCTGTAATGCTTGATCAATTCCATCAGAATCAACTTCCAGAGCTTTTTCTGGCTGATAACCAGGAAGGTCAAGTTCAGGATCCATATCGCCTGTGAATTCACCAGAGCTGATATCTTTTGGGATGTCAATGAGCACTGGCCCTGGGCGACCTGATGTGGCAATATGGTGAGCTTCACGAGCAACGCGTGCGATCTCGTTGGTGTCCTTAACCAGATAGTTGTGCTTTACCACAGGCATAGTTATGCCGAAAATATCAGCCTCCTGAAATGCGTCTTTGCCGAGCATCCAAGTGACCTGTTGTCCACAGATGATGATCATTGGAACTGAATCCATCTGGGCAGTCATGATTCCTGTGATTGTGTTGCCGGCGCCTGGTCCTGAAGTGACGAGAACCACCGCCGGTTTACCTGTGGCACGTGCGTATCCGTCTGCCATGTGACAGCAGCCCTGTTCGTGACGCGCTAGAACAAACTCGATGTTACTTTTTACGGTGACGAGAGCATCGAAAATAGGGATTGCGGCACCGCCTGAGTAACCGAATATATATTCAACACCTAAGTCATCGAGTGTCTTGATTAGAGCTTGTGCTCCGTCGATTGATGATTTGCTCATAAAAGATTTGAGGTTCGCCATGTATTTAATCGAAAAAGCGCTCGATGTAAAACAAAAAACAGCCTGTTATTCAGTAAACAGCCTGTTTTTTTGTAGTGGGTGATTTGAAAATCGACCTTTTTAGTGAAAGTTGATCATTTGGCGAGCATTTCGCCGATCAGATTTTCTAGTTTTACGATATCAGCAGAGAAGTTGCGAATTCCTTCAGCGGTCTTCTCGGTTGCCATGGCATCTTCATTAAACATGAAACGAAATGTTTTTTCATCGAGATTCAATTTTTTGGTATCGTTGGCGCTTGCGCTTTCCTCAGTTAGTTTACACTCGAGTTCTCCTTCAGTGTTTTGCAATTCTTCGAGCAGTCCTGGGCTAATGGTGAGCAGATCACATCCCGCTAGCTCCGTGATTTGCCCAGTGTTGCGAAATGATGCACCCATAACTTCAGTTTTATAACCAAACTTTTTGTAGTAGTTATAGATTTCCGACACAGAAAGCACACCTGGGTCGTTGGCTCCCTGGTAGTCCTCACCAGTAGATTTTTTGAACCAATCGTAAATGCGACCAACAAAAGGAGAAATGAGCTGTACACCGGCCTCAGCACAAGCCACGGCTTGGGCAAAAGCAAAGAGCAGTGTGAGGTTACAGTGGATACCCTCTTTTTCGAGTTCCTCCGCAGCACGTATACCTTCCCATGTGGAGGCTATTTTAATAAGGATGCGGTCGCGACTGACACCTTCCTTTTCGTAAAAGTCGATCAGCTGGCGTGCCTTGGCAACAGTAGCCTCAGTATCAAATGACATGCGGGCGTCAACTTCGGTGGAGACCCTGCCGGGGACAATCTTGAGAATTTCGATACCAAACAGAATGAGGATACGATCGATAATACTCTCTACCAAGGCATCACCAGATAAGTCTGAGCCGTTATGCTCTTCGACCGCCTGTTCGACAAGGTGTTTATACTCTGCTTTACCAGCAGCTTGAAGGATAAGGGATGGGTTAGTGGTAGCGTCTTGCGGTTGGTATTCCTCCATGGACGCAAAATCGCCAGTGTCGGCAACAACAGTTGTGTACTTCTTAAGTTGGTCAAGATGATTGGTAGAGCTCATACGTCTGGATCATTAACGGCGCGCGAGTTATATGCAAGTAGGATGTTTGACTGTCATTACCATTTTTTACTTTCGTAGGTGAACCAATAAAAAAACGCATTTTTTTATTTTTATCTTGCCGCACCTAAAAAACATCTGTTAGTGATGCTGGTGTGTGTGTTAGATTGTTAGTTCACTTTGGCTTAGCTCGGTCGATCAAAGATTTGTTGGGCGGTTTTGTAGTGGGCGCATCACTTGTATGGTGTTTGCACATGGTGAACAGCACGATGTCAGCGGATCAACCTGTGAAGTATGTGCAGCAAGGGTCTGAAGTGCAGCCATTTATTATCGATTCTACTGAGAAGTTCTATGCGGACACCCCTGCCGAATCCACAGCGGATGACCTCGATAGTGATGGTATGCCCAATGACTGGGAAACTGCCAACGGCCTAAACCCCGATGATGCCAGCGACGCCGCCTCCGATTTCGACCGCGACGGCTTAACAGCCCTCCAAGAATATCAACACGGCACTAGCCCTCTCGGGCAGTGGACGCGTGAAACTCTGGATCTCACCGCCATGCCCAGCTGGGTGGAATGGCTTTATCCGGTCGGTATCAACGACCGGGGTTCCGTGCTATTGTCTGGCAGCGGCAATGATCCTGCAACGAACACCTACCGCAGCGGCTCATGGCTCTGGACCAAGGACGGACAACTCCACGCAATCACCCACCCGGACGCAACCTATCTGCATGCCAATGACCTCAACGCAAGTGATGAGGTGGTAGGCCAAGCCTATGACGCGGACTGGAACCGTCTTCCCTTTTTCTGGAGTCCGGATACGGGCTGGAAAGATTTTGAGACTCCCTCAAATGTTGTTGGTCCCGTCTATCCATATCGCATCAATGCATGGGGAGATGTCCTGCTTTATGATGCTAGTTGGAAAAACGTGCTGGTGGACGCAGATGGCACGGTGTTCGACACTCTAGAAGACGATTGGACATCTGCCCAAATCACCGACATCAACGACTTCCGGGAAGCCATCGGCACATTTACCAACCCGGCTGACGGACTTAGCTATACCTTCCTCAAGGCGGGAGACTTCAGTTTCGCCACCAACATGCCCGCATCCTACCCTGATCTGGAAAGCTATGAGAATTTCTATTCATGGACAGGAATGATGAACAACTACGGCGAGTTCGCCGGAAACTACTACGCATGGGGACAGAGCGCATCTGAGAATGGCTCCTTCTTTTATGACGGGGAATACGAGCTGTTTGAGAGTAGCAGCACATCCTACAATTATGTAGTGGCTGTAAACGAAGCCCCACAACTGCTGATCTACTCATACACCTATGAGAATAATACCCACGAGGTGCAATTCAGCCTGAAGCACGGGAGTGTTGAGGTAGCCATGGATCAACTGGTTCCCGCCGAAGAAACGTGGCAGCATACCTACTATCAAGCGATCAACAACCGGGGCGAAACCGTCGGCTACGCACGACTACAGGACAGCACGACAGAAGTCTTCATCGACCGCCCCGACCAGGATCGGGATGCTGACGGCATTTCCGACGACTGGGAAAGCTACTACGGACTCAATCCCGATGATGCCACCGATGCGAACCTTGACCCGGACGGCGACGGAATCTCTAACCTCGGCGAGTACCGTCTGCGCCGCGATCCTAACAACCAGGACACGCAGTCCGGAGAAACCGGACAGGTGGCCGACACCCGCCCCGGCATCGATACCGACGGCGACGGCATGCCTAACGTTTGGGAAATCCACCACGGCCTCGATTGGGAGAACCCCGCCGATGCCAGCCAAGACCCAGATCGCGACGGCTATTCAAGCCTACAAGAGTTTCACCTCGGCACCACACCCGTCGGAAACCCCACCTACAAAATAGAAATCATCGCCCCCAATGATGTCTCAAACGTCTACAATGCTCGGCTCAATGACAATGGCCGCGTTGTCGCCAATGGAACACTCCCCAGCGGAACCACAGGAGGCTTCATCTGGGACAACGCCACCGGAGCACAGCAATTTACAGAACTGGAACGTCCCAGCGATAGCCGCTCCTACCTTTACAGCCAGTCAGAAAACGGAGATGTCTTCGCGGGTCAACTCCAGGAAACAGGAGACACAAACCGCATGCTACCCGCCATCTGGCGAGGCAACCAAATCCCCGCCACCCACGATCTAACAGGCATGACCCAGGGATTCATCCAGGCGCTCAGCACCGATGGCCGTTTTGCCCTTGGCAAAGCCTACGTGAACAACAAATGGAAACCCATCATCATCAATGAAGCAGGGATTCTGACCCAACTTCCCATCACAGGAGCCGCCCAGCTGGGATACTCACCACTAAGCATCCATCAGGACGGTCATGCTGCCGGGGACCTCTACTACAGCGGCCATGGCTATGACCCCGTCATCTGGCACCGCAGCACCGATTCTAACACCTGGGCCATGCAGCGCCTACCCGCCAAAACATCCTCCGCCATCCAGCTATCCCGCACGGGCGAGCTCATCGCAGTCTGGCGTGCCTACTCTGGAAACAAATACCCGGTCCGCGTATGGACCACCGCGGATGGCGTAGTCGATCTCGGCACCCTCGGTGGCCGTTACACACAGGTTAAAGCCATCAACAACACCGGAGCATTCGTCGGCTACTCCCAAGCACCGGATGCCAATAGCAGCAACGACCTCTACAAGGCATTCATAGGTCGCCGCGACACCTCGGGAAACTGGGCAATCGTCCCCCTCGCCACTGACCTTGGCCACACCAGCTACGCCCACAGCCTCAACGACCAAGGAGAAATCGTAGGCAACTACTACGACGGCACCACCACCACACCCGTGATCTGGAAGGGGGTAGGGAACCGCCACGACCTCAACCTCCAGTCCAATGCCGCAGTTGACGGTTACAAACTCACAGGAGCCACCACCATCAACAACCGAGGAGAAATCATCGCCCAAGCCACCAAAAACGGAGCCTATTTTCAAGTCGTATTACGCCCTGACTCCGACACCGACAACGACGGCATTCCCGACAAGATGGAAAACCAGCTCGGCCTCAACCCCTTCGACGCCAACGACGCCTCCTCAGATCCCGATGCCGATGACCTAACAAACCTGGAAGAATTTAGAAACAAAACCAACCCCTTCCTCGCCGACACCGACACCGACGGCATGCCCGACGGATGGGAAATCCTCTGGGGCCTCGACGCGCTCGATCCCGCCAACGCCACCGGAGACCCCGACCGCGACCACGTCACCAACCTGCAAGAATACCAGACCGGAACCTCACCCACAGGCCTCTACCGTATGAACGTGTTAGAAGACCCCCGGCTCAGCGACCTCCGTTACGCCTACGTCCGCGCAACCAACACAAACGGCGACCTCCTCATCCAAGGGTCACCACACACTGGCGGAACCCGTCACATCCTTGGCGTCAAGCAGGATGACACCTTCACCTACCACACCATACCCGCGCTAGCCCCAGGGAAAAACATCTCTCCTCGCGAAGTCACCGCATCAGGCCGTGTCATCGGCACCGCCCAAGACGCCTCCGGTATTTACCGCCTCGTCTCCTGGGCACCCGGCGAAACCACCCTCACCCAGCACAACATCCCCCGCGACACCAGCCAGTCATGGCTCTCAATTTACGACATCTCCGCAAACGGTGAATTCA